>Ga0208644_1000996_pt1 | contig 24496 bp, 25 predicted proteins | sample VirMetDEL_Nov_18_FD_184517 | JGI IMG/M metagenome (GOLD analysis project Ga0208644, IMG submission 184517) | Aqueous microbial communities from the Delaware River and Bay under freshwater to marine salinity gradient to study organic matter... | ecosystem: Environmental > Aquatic > Marine >...
CCACCGGGCCGCCGCTGACGGGCGCGTGGACGCCGCTCCAGACCTTTTTCAGATGCGATACGTCTTCCACTACCCGGTCAACCCCTATGCGCCTCAGAGCGGCCCCCAGAAGCCTTGCAATCTCTTTCTGGACCTCTCCCAGCGAGAGACCTTTCAACCTCGATACAAGATCAATCCCGTCGCCAGGGCCGCACTGATTACAATAGAAAGTGCCGTTACCTTCCCGATCGTCATACCTGAACCGATCGCTACCCCCGCACATTGGACACGGCCCATGCCGAGCTGGAAATGGACCAACCCCAAAATGCCTGAAAATCTCATCCCACCGACCCTGTGCTGCTGACTTTATTTGCATCTCTTGATTTCCTTTTGTGATATTGGATTACCTTGTGTTTTAGCCAAGCTTGTGTTTGCGGACTAACCGACAATGCCGCCATAGGTTTAATAGTGGGTTTCACACCAAAACGATCGCGACACTGATACCAAGCCCACCCGTCGCTGTAATCGTGATCGCGTGCATAGCGCAAAACTTCAGAATAAAAATCCATTTGTTCACGGATCGTATAAACCTTTTTCAGGCTCTTTTTATTCCTTGTAAGTTCTAATAATTCACCGGCCTCAGTATCAACCTTGTTAACAGGCTCCGGGACAAACCCACACGCCGGGCATTCCCGGACCTTCACCGGCTTCACAAAATGGCATTTCGGGCACTCTTTCGGGAGTAATTCCCGCTTCTTTACCAACGGCTTGTCCCGGCGGCCGTTATCCAGTTCCTCATAGTGTATATCATTCACGAACCCCAAGCGTAGCGTGGTGTCAGAATGATCAAGGATGATTGCGTAATCCTTCCCCGGCGCCGTGCGAAGAGCGCGACCAATGATCTGCGTGTACAGAATCTCCGATTTTGTCGGCCGCGCCAGAATCAGGCACCGGACATCCCAATCAACCCCGGTCGTTAAAACCCCGACATTTGCGATAATCTTAATCTCACCATTTGCAAATTTATCAGCCAGTTCCCGACGCTCTTCCATGGGCGTATAGGCATCAACATAGCCAGAAGACACCCCCGCTTCCGCAAATTGCTCCTGAATGTGCTTTGCATGGACACGATTGACCGCGAACGCCAAAGTAGGGCGGTTTTCACCCTTTTCCAACCAAGTAGACACGATGTCGGCCACCAGAGGCTTTGTATCAACGGCTTTAGCCAACTGATGGATATCGTAATCACCGCGCACCAGTTTCACGCCGCGAAGATCCGGGTGACTAGGTGCAAATACTTTAAAATCAGAAAGCACGCCGCGCTTGATTAAGTCATCGAGCGTGACGCCAACCACAAGTTTCTGCCAAACCTGACCCATACCCTTAGCCCAAGGAGTGGCGGTCAACCCCACGAATGGCACATTCTGCCATTGCGGCAGCCACATCCACCGCTTGAACAGATTAAACTGGACATGACACTCATCGATAATCACAAGATCAACCACGGGGATGGTTCGACGGTTAAGGGTCTGCACGCTGCAAACCTGTACAGGCTGATTAGGATCGGTCCTGAAATGCATGCCTTGCATGACCCCGATCGCATGGATGCCATTGCTCTCAAACCTGGCTACCGTCTGATCTATCAACTCCAGAGCGGGGACTGCAAATATAACCCGGTTCCCCTTTTCCAGTGCACTCTTCACGATCGCAGCAGCAACCACGGTCTTACCGGCACCAGTCGGAGCCTGGACCACAACCCTTTTCGAGCCGCCAAGGATCGCCTCCCGCAGTTTCGCTATCATCTCCCACTGGTAATCCCGGAGATCCATTCCCCCTACCCTCTCTTAGCTAACCATCTCTTACTATTAGGTTCTGTCAGTTGGTGAGACCTGAGCTAGGACAAAGGGCGACTATCCCCGCCATTTAAGGCAGGGCGTCCCCTCGTCCTAACCGATCTGTCAGTCGGAGCCGACCGTCGCTTCGGACGCCACTGGGCGAGCAATCCAGTGACAGTCGCGCTACTTACGAGGATTTGCTCTCCCCGACGACCACCCTTCGCGACATGGGCTGGGCTTGGCTAGGTCGTATCCCACAGTAGCCGCTTCCCGCTAGTGGCCTGTCGTTTACCGACGCCCGGATGCCTCCGCTCTACTAGCAGTAGAACTGTCAATCTGTCGCGAAATTGAGGTTACTTGACGGATACAGATATTAATCATAGTATCCTTATCAAGAACCGGGTCTCCCGCTAAGAAGACGGTTCTGTAGCCCCCGTTGAGCTGTTGCTCCGGGGGCTACTTTTTAGATTAGATCATCATCCTCAACTTTCGTCAAGTGATCATCTGCTTTGTTGATAGATTCCATTGCCAAAAAAACAATGACCGGAATTCTATGTTTTCCAGATAGATAGCGCAATATTGTGCGTGTACTGAGGCCAAGTTTGTTGGCAGCTTCCTTCAAAGTGTATTGACCCAGGCCGCGACGAAATTGCTCTGCCTCTGCAGTATATTCTTCCATAATAGTTCACCTAAGCTCATTTTGGCTCATTGTTGTTTACTATGACAAATTGTCTATATAGGTTTACGCCAAAATTTTCAACGAATCAAATTTCTAATTTTTTGTTGATTATTTTTAACCCAATGCAGAGTTCTTTCGGCCGCCTCAAGTTCAGGCAACCAACTAGATTTCGTTTTTAAAACAATTGGGTCCATCTTTTTTTTAGCAATAAGGTCCTCCAATGTAGCCAAATGCCCGCGCAAATTGACAATAGATCGCTGTAAGGCTGCAATCTGATCATCTATAGACACTGGATTTTTATTAGACATTCAGGACCTTCCTCAACCCACTGGGCCTCCAGCCAGGAACAATTGCAATCGTCTGTAACAATCCCGGCCGCTTGCAGCGCGTCCGAAACAGCCTTGAATAGATTGTCTAAGTCCCTGCGCCGATTATCGGGCCTTTTAAAATACAATGACAGCTTATAGCGCCCGGTAATTTTTTTAGCACTACCTTGGGACGCAAGCGCCCATATAGCATGCGCCCACCAGTCCTTGTATTTCTTTGATTTATAAACTTTATTTCCTGACGTTCGCCACAGTGAATTGACGCTTGGCGGCATTGGCAAAATAAATTTGTATTCGTCTTTTCCGGTTTCGGGCATTAACTAAATCCTTGTATACTTCCGACTCAGGCAAATCGTATCGCTTTGATATCCAATATGTATCAAACCCCGCTTCAAAGAATTTTAATATATCTAGCTTACTTGGCTTTCTCATTGATCGTCATAATCTCTTTGACCGATACACCGCTTATCTCACTGACTTTAAACAAGTGTCGCCACGGCACCTTATGCCATTTTGACACTGCCTGTCGCGAAACACGCAGCCGTTTAGACAACCCAGTGACACCCCCGCAGAGGGTTATAAGTAACTGCAACTCTTCCGATCGGTAATCCGGGAAATCTTTCATAGCCAGAAAATACATTATTTGCACAGTCTGTCAATTTTAAGTTGACAGGCTTTGCGGCTACGTCTACATAGAGCGAGTCGAACGAAAGGAAATGAAATGAGAATGTCAGACGAAATAGCCCAGCTTGCAACGGCACTGTCCGCAGCACAGGGCGAGATTGATGACGCCCAGAAGGGCAGTATCAATCCTGCCTACAGGTCAAAGTACGCAGACTTGGCTGCTGTCAGAACTGCGATCAAGGCACCACTACAAAAGCATGGTCTGAGCATTGTGCAGTTGCCTCGCACCGTTCAAGGCGGTGTTGAAGTCGAAACAATGCTCCTGCACAAAAGTGGCGAGTTTATTGCAGAGACGCTGTTTATGCCGGTCGGCAAATTCGATGCCCACGGGATAGGTTCTGGAATCTCTTATTCCAGGCGCTACGGAATAATGAGCCTCTTGGCTCTGGCGTCGGATGACGACGATGGTAATGCTTCGGTATCAAATAAACCTGTGGATAACTTACCTGTTAAAAATCAATCTCTTACAAAGGAATTGATGCAAAAAGGCCGTGCTGCCGCCAAGAACGGCGCACTGCAGGAATGGTGGAAAGGTCTGAGCAAATCCGATCGTGACCAGCTATCCGTCGAAGATCGCACCGAACTGAAGAAACTGGCGGAGGAATTTAATGGAACAGAGGACTGACAAATGGATTGCGGACCGCCTGGGTAAGGTGACCGCGAGCCGTGTGGCCGATGTGATTGCTAAGACTAAGAGCGGCTATGGCGCATCTAGGTCAAATTACATGGCTCAACTCGTTTGCGAGCGTTTAACCGGTACACAGGGGGAGTTGTATCAGAACGCCGCAATGACGTGGGGGACGAACACTGAACCGGCGGCACGGGCACACTATGAATCTGTGACCGGTCTACTGGTGGAAGAAACAGGGTTCGTTCCCCACGCCACAATTGCGAATTCTGGTGCATCGCCGGATGGGCTTGTTGAGGTCGGTTCATTGAAAGGATTGGTCGAATATAAATGTCCCCAGACGAACACGCACATAGATACACTGTTATCGGGAGCAATCCCTGCAAAGTATCAGACGCAGATGCAGTGGCAATTGGCTTGTACTGGTCGTCAATTTGTCGATTTCGTAAGCTTCGATCCACGCATGCCTGAAAACATGTGTTACTTTAGCGAGCGGGTCATGCGCAATGATGACATGATCAGCGAACTGGAATTCGAAGTCTCAAAGTTCTTGGCAGAACTGGACGAGAAAGTTTCCTTACTCAAAGCAAAATACGGAGATTAAAATGGCATATGAAGTGCGAGACAATAGCGGGTCTATGTTCCCAAATAATAAAAAAGTGGCTGAAAACCACGCAGACTTGCAGGGATCTATACGGGTGGGTGGTGTTGATTATTGGATCAACGGTTGGAACAAAAAGACCAACAACGGCCTATCGTGGATCAGCCTCTCGGTAAAAGAGAAGGTTGCCCGTCCAGTTGTTGAAGAACCGGAGACCAAGACAGAAGACATCAACGACGAGATACCATTCTGATGGATACCACTAATCTACCCTTATCTGAGCAATACCGCTTGGTGGCTAAACGCTGGGTCGAATTGAATGCGGCCGCCAGCATCCGAGAGGAAAGCAAATCTGCTTATCTTTCACGAAAAATGACGGAGATGGGCGACATGCCCGTCTCAAAAGCCGAGATGCTCGTTAAGGGATCTCAGGAATGGCAGGAGTATCTCGATGAGATGGTCATTGCTCGTCGGGATGCCTTGGAGAAAAAGGTCCAGTTAGAATACATCAGAATGAAATTTTCTGAAGTACAGTCTGAAGAGGCCACCAAAAGAGCGGAAATGAAACTGTAATGGCCGTTGACGTTACCCTGACTTGGGAGGAGATATATAGCGCCGCTTTGGTTGGGGTAATGCGCCGGATTGAAAGCATGAAACGCAACTTAAACAAAGATAAGAAGGTCAATAACACATCAAACTGGGCGTCTGACATAAATGGGGCCTGTTGCGAACTTGTCGTGTCGAAGTTCCTCAATGTTTATTGGGGTTTCCACGTTAACAACTTTACCGGCCAAGACGTGTATAAAATACAAGTCAGATCAACCCTGTATAAGGATGGTCATCTAATAGTCCATGAATGGGACAATGCAGATGACGTGTACATGCTTGTCACCTGTAAAGCTCCGCACTTTAAAATAATTGGTGGCATATCTGCCCGTAAGGCAATGAAAATAGAACCGAGAAAAAACAAAGGGCTTGAGTGGTGGGTGCCTCAAGAAATGCTTACCGACCCGCTAATCATAAGAGAATGGATAAACAATGAAAAGAATAAAGATCACAGCAAACAAACGAGCTAAAATATTCCTAACTCATGGCGGCATCTGCCATTTGTGTGCAATGAAAGTGCTTCCGGGACAAGAATGGGACGTAAGTCACGAAATTCCGCTTGAAGCAGGTGGTAAAGACGACGAATCAAATTGGTTAGTGGCCCACCGCAAGTGTCACAGAACCCATACTGCAAAAGTGGATATGCCGCTTATAGCTAAAGTTAAAAGAATTCACCAAAAACACATCGGCGCCAAACGGCCGAAGGGAACCATCCCCGGTAGTAAAAACTCTGGGTGGAAACGAAAAATGGATGGGACAATTGTCAAACGATAGGCGGGGATAATGAAATATGTACTGACTTTAAATATGGGCGGTCAGCCAGGATCTAACTCGCATCAGGTGATAATAGATCATCCATGTGAAACTCTAGAAGAAATGAAGAAAATCTTAAGTTCTGAAGATTTTCTGATCGTAAATCAGTTTTATAAGGAAGGAGAAACGCGAGATGGAGAGGCTATATGGGATGACAAAGGAAATATGATCCTGAATACGCATCTGATTGGGAAAATCAGATACTACCAAGACACGTCTACAGATCTGTATAGATCAAAATTTACACGAAACATCAACTATGGGAGACGATAATGCAATACACAGACGCACTTACAACCGTAGCGAAAACACTGTCTGAGCGGGGCAAAGAATATGGTCCTGCTGATGAATGCTTTGAAAGAAGCGCAAAAATTGCTTCAATTGTTCTGAATAAATCTATATCCAAATACGATGTGGCAATGATCTTGATGGTCAATAAACTGGCTCGTCTACAGGAAAGTAGACAAAATCCTGATCATTACATTGATGGGATGGGATATCTTGCGTTTGCGACTCAATTTGCAAAAGAATTTGAGTCAATAACGGTAGCCGTGGAAGATGAAGTCAGGGCAATGGCATCAAAATTAACGCCAGACTATTTCAAGCGCCCAGTGCAAAATCAAGCACAATAGCCCTTAATGCCCCAATCCTGTATAATGGGTTGGGGCACAAGGAGATACCTAATATGAGATATGCAATCCTTGCTACTATGATAGCAATCACCCCTGCCGCTGCGCAGGAGATGTCGAGCGCGGAATTCTTTACACGCGACAAAACAAACAACTGGACGCAGCCAATACATTACGAAGTTACTGTTTCTAAAGTAGTTTCTAGGCGCATGAACCGCCAACAGAAGTATGTTTATCGTAAGATAATTGCAGAAGTTAAGATAAAATTAGGCAGAAAATGGGTCAACCCAGCTTTACGTCTAGCCAAAATTGAGAGCGGATATCGCTGCGGTGCTGTAGGGCCACGAACCCGTCATGGGCGTGCTGTAGGGGTATTCCAAGTGCTGCCAAAGTCTGCCAGGGCACTCGGTTATCATAGTATTTGGCGCCTCAAAGAATGCGATTATGGGATAGCCGCTGGTATTGCTCACATGCAATCTTGCCTCGATGCGGGTGTGAAAACGATGCGTCAAATGGCTGCTTGTCATGTAGCTGGTATTCGCGGCTGGAAAGTCAAGTTAAGTCGCCGCCATGAGCGCTACAAGCAGTATTACATCCGTCTAGCAATGCGAAGAGAACGCCGGAGATACTGGTGAACCAGAACGTATCCAGTGCGGTAATGCAACGCAGAATTGCTGGTTGGTTTGGGGCCGATACAAAGGGCAAACTACGTTTCATTGGATTCCACCCTGTCGAAAAGAATTGGAAAAACCAAAAGACTATGGAGAAGAATGATGCTGTCAACTTTGATATTCCTGGCTGTTATTTTTCTTATGTTCATTGACCTAGCGATCATTTTAATGATTGTATGGTTATTTTTTGAGCTAGGACCGGAGTTGGTGCGTAAATGGTGGAAGAAGCTAATAGAAAGATAGGAAATGAAAATGAACGAAGAAGACGAAATCATGATTGAGATGTGGAATGAAGGTATATCAGCGACCTTGATTGGTTCACACGTTGGAAAGACTAGAAACGCCGTAATGGGACGACTTTTTAGACTTCGAAAACAAGGGATAATTTTGAGAAATCATGGCCCACAGAATGAGCCACCTAAGAAAAAAATCATAAACAGGAAGAAAACAAAGAAAGAAATAAAAGAGGCTGTTATTCAAAAACGGCTAAAGAATGAAGAAGCCACGCAAAAAAGACATGGCAAAATAGTAACAGATCTTGGATCCAACCACTGCAGATACATAATTGAGGAACCAAACGGTATCCAGACACGATACTGTTCTGAAACTATATACAAGCGATCATACTGCGCTGAACATCACGCATTGTGCTACTACACTCCGGGGCCAATCAATTTAAATCGAAAGAAGCCACGCAACGTTACCGCTCAGACCAGTAGTTGGCGTAACTGAAGCCGCAATAGTCACAGTGCCATTACCATTGGTGATGGTTACGTTCGAGCCAGCGGTGAGCGTCGTCTTGGTCAGGCCGCCGCTGGCGTTACCAATCAGCATCTGGCCATTGCTGTAGACGGTGTTGCCAGTGCCGCCGTATGCCACGGCTACGGGCACATCTAAGTCTACGCTGGTCCCGGCTACTGTAATGCCCACGCCGCCAGTGATTGGCGCGTTGTCTGCCAGAAAAACGTCTGTTCCATCGTGCCAAATGAAAGTGTTCGCGTTCTGGACAGCAGCCGCAGAATATGGACCACCACCGGCAGACGACAATGTTACTGTATAGCTTCCGCTTGTGGAATTATCGACAATATAGAATCCGGCCACACCGTTGGGGAAATACACAGTCACATTGGCTGTCAGAGTGCCTGTCAGCTTTATGCAAACATTCTGGGCTTCGTCCTGCGTCAATGTGACGTTGCTGCTAGTCAAGCTAACAATGTGTGTGCCCGAAAAAGCAGTATCTATGATGTCAGAATTATTGTTTACCGGCACGTCCCAGGTGTCGATATAATCGTTATTGCCAGGCTTCTCGATATTTTTATTTGGCGTATATGTGCTAACCATGGCTTAGTCCCCGTATGTGGCTTTATTGGCTAAGTCGAGCGCCTTGATGATATGTTCATCCGGCGTTTTGAGCAAAGATTCGGTACCTTTGTTGATTTCTCGTTTGGCGGCTTCTGTGTCTCTTAACAGGCGATCGGCAATAGATCCTGATTTGATACGGCCACCAGACGCACGCCCCTCTCTTTCACGAGCCTTTTCCTGCGTCATTGTCCCGATGCCATATGCACTTAGGCGACGAGCTAGCTGCAAAGCTATTTCTGGAGAAGGTTTTGCCAAAAGAAGATTTGCGGTAGATGGATCTTTTGCAGCTTCTAATAGCCTTTTTATAACTGGCTCTCTCAAGTCACCAGTAGCGAATGAAGATAGCAATGATCTAACTGCCTTAACACCAGGCATAAAGGATGCAGTTGACGCGGCAGTAGTCCCAAGGCCCGGAAAATACGGCATAGCTGTCTGGGAGGAAATGATGCCATGGAACGCTTCTAAAATAGAAGCATCACTCAATACTCCCAATTTCTTCCCTACAAGTATGTCTATCATTCTGCCATTTTTTATTTTCTGCAAAGTTTCGGTAGTTGTCGCTTCTGGCTTTATATTCCGAAGCATACCGGCGGAGTCCTTTAATGCTTTTATAACACTTTGCTGGTTTTTGTTTCCACCAGCAATTTGCATCAATTCATTCTCGTTATTTTTAATGAAGTTAAATAGTTTTTCTGGCGTGCCTGTACTTAATGCAGCGTCAAATGCATCCGCAACTTTTGCCAGACGTACTTGTTCTGCATTTTGGCCAACAGTTTTGACCATATTAGAAAGCCTAGATTTTAAATCAGGTATACCATTAACAAGTGATGCTGTATTTGGGTTGGACATCAATTGATTAATGTCCTTGATAGATAAGTCAAATTTTGTGCCTCTATCTGTCACCTTGCTAATTACCCAGTTTGATACATTCTTCTCTAGCTCTTTTAATGCGCTATCTCTTGCAGTTTTTATTGAATTTAATTCGTCTGCATAAGTAGCGGCGTTAGGGTTTAGCTCATTTATTTTGTTTCTATAGAAAGAATCGGTTGTCTTTCTCAGAATATTATAATTTTGTAATGAATTTGCGTTCTTTAACGAAGCATCCAAAAATGCCTCTGCACTTATTTTTGGAATACCGGCAGCATCTTTGGCAAGCAACTTTTCTATCAGTTCAGGCCTGATCAAATCATAATACTGTTTTGTCGTAGCGACAGCATCTGACCATGCTTTCCTCTGCTTACCTGTTGTGTCCCCAAAAACTATATTTTTTGGGTTATCTATTACATCGCGTATTGATTGAGCAATTTCACTATGAGTGACAGATAGAGTCTTATCACCCTCTTGGAACGCTTTCCTGGATATCTCACCGGCCCTTTGCCGGATATCTTGAAGTTCTCTTAAAGAGATATCTCTTTTTGTGTAGCTATTGCGTATTTCCTCTAAAACCTCACGAATCTCATTGTCTATTCCCCGATTTTGAATGGGAGACATATTATCAATTTTATCAAATATGTTATTAATTGATTTATTGCGGTACAAATACATGCTGTCTAAAGGTACATTTTTCCATGCAGCTTTTTGAGCCGCATTGGAAGAATCAATCATATTGTCAAAAGCACTCTTTGCAACAGGAGAGGTGAACTGCATTTCTAAAGGGGTTGTTCCAGAAGCTGCTTCCATAGCAGACAATCTGGCTTTTTCATCGGGTATTTTACCGCTTAAAGTACCTTTGAAACCTTCAGCAGCTTCCTGCATTTTCCTCAGATTGGCATCCATCTGGCCCTGCAAAGCAATTGCTTCCGGGCTAGCTGTATCAAGTGCTTTTAACTGCTTTTCAATACTACTAAATTTACCAGACCCCAGAATCTGGGAAGTTGTCGGTTCAACACCAGTAACTTTCGAAGTTTCTGCCGCAGCTTTTATTTTGTCTTGAAGAGCTTTTCTGAATTCAACAAGATTATCTGTGTTTTCTATCATCCCTTCACGAAGCATCTGTCCCGTTATACGATCTACTAGAGCCGGATTCTGAGTGACTCTTGCTACAACAATAGGAGGTATCGACCCCCCTGCAACGGAACCCAGAAACGATACCCATGGCTTATATGGCTCTGACACAAACTCCGGCGCAACAGAGCCGCCAACTGTAGAACCAAGCCAACTTGCAATTTTTGTCGCTTTAGAACCGGGGACAGCGAGCGCAGGTATATTTTCTGCGCCAAATTTAGTTATCCTGCCAGGAACTGTGCTTGGCTTATACTCAAAGCGTTCTTTTGCCTTTGGCTCTTGAGACTGTATGTATCGCGTAATCAGTTCACGCGGGCTCATCCCAGTCTGTCTTTCGACCTCAGAAAAGGGGGTAAGTCCCCTATACCCTTCCGACAGTATTTCACCGATCTTTTTTAACCATCCAGGAGATGCCGTTGCGGCTTCCCCAATTCTTTCCTTGGCGGCTTCTATTTTGGGGGATACGGCCTCACTCACGGCCTTTTTAGCAGAACTCAACCCCTCTTGAGCAAATACCGGCAATCTGTTATATGCCCATTCTGGGACCTTCTCTGCAGCAATGCCACCAAGTTTCTGAATATCCCCCATCATCACTGGGGGAATGTTGGAAACGCCAAGATTATAAAAGCCGGATGTAGCGCTTCTACCAATATCCTCTAACGTCCCAACTTCTTCCTTCTTCGCTGTGGCCGGAAGAACGAAACCGCGAGGAAGAGAAGCTGTACGTCTTTCAAACTCAGATACAACATCCCCTTTAGTGGGTTCTAATGGAATTTCAAAGTTTTTGGGTAAGGGCTTATTTGTTTCCATCATTGACCCCTTAGCATAATATTTGTGAAACCCATCCCGTATTTAGAATTCAGATATTTACGAATGGTAGAGCCCTTCTGTGAACCACTCTGTATTGGAGTATCTACAGAATTATAATAATTCCTAAGCATCGATTGGTCTTGGTCGTCCATCATATTATATAGGGCACGAGCCTGATACATTTCATTTGGATTCGCTTTAGAGAAAAGATCCTCAACTTCTCGAACATGACCACGTTTTGCGTACTTGATCACAAAGTTAGACTCGTCTGCAATTTTTCGAGCTTCTTCTCTTAGCGCACTTATTATTTTCATAAAACCGCGCCTTGAGTTTGCTGCGCTAGGTTGCGCTTGCATAGCCGCCAATGTAATGACACCAGGCTCGCGAGTGCCGAGTTCCACAGACTTTGCAAAACCAAGGTTCACTGCATCCTTCTTAAGTTCTTCCCATTTTGAAGTGTCTTTGAAAGGAGTTGCTTTAAATCCAATGCCACGCGCTGCCTGATTTGCCGCTCTATAGAAATTGATTACTTTTTCAGTGAACGGACCAGTTTCCCAATCGCTATCTTTCATACCTTTCACATTTGCAAGCATTCTATCCAAAACAGCCAATTGTTTCTTTGCTCCAGAGAATTTTTCTCTTGCAGTGGACGCTGCTTTCGCTGCTTCAGCCTGTAATGGTTTGGCGGCAGTCTCCGACAACATAGAGCCAAAATAACCTTTATTAATCCAGTTCACTGGCACATCAGTAAATGATTTAGCCATGAACATGGGTTTATTTTTATTTTCCTTTCGCTCTAATGGAGGTTTTAACTGATCTTCAATGAACATATCAATAGAGGCGCGAGGTATTACGGGAGGAGCGCCTTTTTTGGGCTCTGCGCCAGGCTGAGTTGGTAACGTATGCAATTTTGGATCTACTCCAGGAATAGGATTACCTTCTGCATCACTAATACGATACCCAGCCCAACCAGGCCGAAGAGCATCAACAACGTACCACCCAAATCCTGGAACGAATTTCTTCGTATAACGGTCTTTAGCAATGCTAACTTCGGTTTTGAGAAGTTTTTGACGATCTTGCTCAATCGCAAGAGCATCTTTCTCAGCCTGTGGGGCGGCTTGCCCGAATGCCATAGCACCAGCACCGAGTGCGGTACTGAGATCTTTAGTCGGTGCAGTTAACATTGCACCAAGACCCCTAAGAGCGGGGTATACAAACTCTTTGCTGGTAAGATAATCTTTCCATTCTTGTTCCTTACCCTTTATTTCGCCTGTTTTTGGGTCAAGGCGCATCGAGGACGGAGGACGTATTGGGAACGTAAAGTCAACTCCCTTACCACCTTCCACTTTGTTAACGGCGCCCATAAGGCGTTCTTGAGTCGCAGGATCTTTGGGATCGATTGGCTCATTAACACCAAAGCCCGCAGCCTTAGCGATATTCTGGACAAGGCTCTGAAACGGGAATTGTGGAGTCTCAGACTTGTTCTCTAAAGTAGCTCTTTCTACCCCAGTATCAGGGTCAATACCGCCATTGGCATACCCATTGCGGGAAGGAACAAGGCCACCGCCATATGCTTTTTTAGTCCGCGACCCCATCTTGGCCGCATCATCTGTGGCGGCTTCATAATCAACGGTCTTATATCCGTCACGACGACCAACAGCGTTTGGCTTCTTCTTTTCGACGTCTTGCGCCATTAGGCCGATGACAGTGCGGGAATCACCCTTGTAGTTGAAGCGGTAGATTGGCAGACCATCATTCGTCTTACCAATCTGCCTCACGTTCTCTTTAAGAGCGCGATCGGAGAAGGGAAGCATCAGGATGCTGAGAATTGCCTCACCAGCAGTGCTTAGACCAGCACCTATGGCGCTTCCTATTGAACCTAATGTGCCCGCAAGACCAGCAGCTTCAGCACCGGCCAGCCCAGAAGCGGCAGCAGCTTCAGCGGCGCCTGTAGAAAGGGCAGCATCAGCCGCTAGTTCCGCAGCAGCGGTACCAGCCGGGGCCAACCCGGAAGCTGCAGCCGCGCCTGTGTTTGCAACTTCTGGTGCAGCCGTTCCCAATACGGTGTCCTTAAGACCGGAAAGACCTTTCCCGATAGCTTCTTTGGCACCGCCAGGAAGCATCCCATAAAGATTTTTCCCAAGAGAAGCAGTCTTCGTCAAGTCACCTAGACCGCCGCTTTGTTGCTGTTTCATAGACTGAGCGGCTGCTCTTAGTTGTTCATCATTCTGCGGCAGTTTTTGTGCCGCCAACGGCTTCAGGGCACCCTCTGGAATAAGGGGCTGATATCCAGTATCAGCATCTAGCATGGAATACGGGAAAGCTTCCCCAAGACCACCACCAGCATACTTATGGGCCCGGATAAATCCGCCACGGTTAGCCATTAACGACATGTCATCCATGTAGTCTCTCGGCGGCAAAATCTCGTCTGGCTCAAGCGCAGCTATTCTTGTTTGGGGCTGTTCGCCAAGATTTTCTAGTTCACTTACTTTATTTGGCGCCGGGGCAGGTTTTGGAGAAGCAGGTGTATCTGGTTTTGGTGTTTCTTTTCCAAAAACCGATCTAATTTTATCTTCAGCAGTTTCAGCAATACCTTTTTTAGCTCCTGTTATCCCTTGGAAAACCTTTTCTCCAACGCTGCCCTTACCAAAACCTGCTTTAGCAAGGTTACCTAGCGTTTCCCATTTCTTTAAATGGTCCCAGAAATCTGGGGGTTTGGGGGCACTTGTGCGCGGAACATATAGACCACCAGGCGCCGCCAATCCTCCAACGGGAATATAAGACCGGGCGCCAACTTCTCCTCCGGTAGGATTGGCCAACTTGTCAGAATAGGGACCCATAGGCTTCTGCATATTGGCTTTAATAGCTTTGAGATAGATAGGATCTACGTTGCTACCAACTGCATATCCTGCACGGCCGCCAGTATTAAACGTGGCCGGAGAAGCCTGTTGTGTGGAGGATGCCGTAGAATTATCGTTCTGTGCTGTCTGGGTACTTTGCTGCTGGGGCTGGGAAGTTGGCATCAAACCACCAAAATAGCCGCCATAACCTCCCAGATTACCAAAACCACCAAGAGCCTGATAGCCACCGTATCCACCCATTGGAGAGAACGTACCGTATCCGCCAAATCCGCTATAGCCGCTAGCAAATGAAGGATATCCGCCGCCGTACATGCTCATTGGCGCCTGACTATAGCCGCCGTATCCGCCCATGCCAGGGAACCCACCAAAACCACCCATAGATGGATAGCCGCCGTAGCCACCCATGGGGGAATAGCCCCCAAATCCGCCGTAGCCGCCGTAGCCACCCATGGGGGAATAGCCCCCAAATCCGCCGTAGCCACCGTAACCACCAAACTGTTGGCCATAACCGCCATAGCCGCCATAGCCGCCCATGCCGGATGTAACACCTGGTGCCGAAACATTGTAATTCCACCCAGGCATATAATTGCTCTGGGCTTGAGCCTGAGCCCCATACCCACCTTGATATCCCGATTGTGGTATGATCCCAGACCCTAGCAGTCCGCTCAAAATCGATCCGAGGTCGAAGGAACCAAGACTACCGAGACCCGCAGAAGTAACTGCCGGAGGTCCAGCAAGTCCTGCCGCTTGTCCCTCAGCAAGATTTTGCGATGCAGTAGGAACTGCTGCTGCCGCGCCAAGGCCACCAGTGCTTCCTCCGGTAGTAGGATTGTATCCAGAAGAAGATTGGAAATGCCTTTCTATTTCAGACAGTGGCAAACCAGCATCAAGTTGCTGCTGCCAGTATTGGATACCTTGTGGATCCGGTGTTCTTGAGAAATAAGTATCGTATAGCTGCCCAAGACCGGGGTCTATTCCGGCTCTCGTAGGATCAAAAGAAGAAGCAGTCTGCGATATAGATGGTGAATATGCACCATAACGGTTCCTTGTGATTGGCGCATTAGTGCCAAATTTAGACGCATCATAGGTCAGCGCCTCTTGATTGACCAAATTTCGCTCACGGGAGTTAGCAATTCCCCTTTCAATTTCTTCAATTGGAACGCCGGAATTCAAAAGCCCCTGCCAATATCTTGCGCCAGCTTCATCGGGGGCACGGAATACATATCTGTCATAGTATTCTTTGATGCGCGGATCTATTCCAGAAATTGCATTTGAATCTTCTCTCGCTCTATCTTGACGGGCTTCAAATTGTTCTTGTGTTTCGCCGGGCTGAATAGTGGTATTATATGCACTATTTGGATCATTAGGACTATTATCTGGAGAGTCAGTAGAAATATCATTAGTTCCATTACTCCATGTTGTGTATCCAGTATCTGGGTCTGTATAGGTTATGGTATATGGAACAGATGCAGTATTGTTAGATGCAGTATTAGCTACTTCTACAGCTCTATCTACAGCAGATGTATTGTTAGTAGAATTATCGTAATTCACACCTTCTGCAGAATTATTAAAAGAATCTCTCAACTGGTCCTGCGTAATAGCACCAGATTGTAACTGAGATACCCAGTTATCAAATCCAAGTTGATCAGGAGCGCGACCAAGTTCCTCATAATACATATTAGATACAATACCTTGCGGAGACTGATCAAAAGCCACACCTTCTGCAGAATTATTAAAAGAATCTCTCAACTGGTCCTGCGTAATAGCACCAGATTGTAACTGAGATACCCAGTTATCAAATCCACCTTGGTCAGGAGCGCGACCAAGCTGCTCATAATACGTATTAGATACAATACCTTGCGGAGACTGATCAAAAGCCACACCTTCTTCAGATGTATTAAAAGCATCTGTTAATTGTGCTGGAGTTATTGCTCCAGACTGCAATTGAGATACCCAGTTATCAAATCCACCTTGGTCAGGATCGCGGCCTAACTGACGACGATATTCGTCGGTAACTAGCTGCCCATAGTCGGTATCGCCACCTTCAGCAAATCCGCGCCGGAAACCAGCCAAGCCACCGTTCATATACGCGCCTGGCTCACCTACAAAACCGCCCATTGAGGATGGAACCAAGCCACCAGTGTTAAACCTCTGTTTACCGGCAGCTTCATCGGTTGCTTTCTTATAATCAAGGGTCTTATACCCTGCGGACAAACCAACCGCTTTTGGATGCTTTTTCTCAACATCCTGTGCCATAAGGCCAATTTGGGTTTGATCATCGCCCTTAAATTTATATCGATAAATAGGAAGACCATCATTGGTTTTACCAATTTTTTGGATATCTTCTTTTAAGCGCCGATCGGAGAAACCGCTTGAAGATGATTGTGTATTGGTCGTGGAACCAGACAATGCACCTGTACCAGTTGCAATATTCCCCAAGAACTGTGTTTGCTGATACGGGAAACCCTGCTGTTGCATAAACTGATTATACAAAGCAGTCTTGGCGGCCTGATCCGTCTGCTGCTGAACTTGACCCATTTGCATCTGAGCCTGTGCGGCCTGAAGCTGTGCCGCCTGGTTAGCCAAACCAAGGTTAGCAACACTTTGACCGCCCTGTAGGCCGTAATTAAACATATTATTGGCAGCTTGCTGCTGAAGAGCCGCAACTTGTGCCGCCTGACCGAACATACCTTGCGCAGCCGCCTGTTGAATCTGTGCTTGCTGCGCAGTCATACCGTACAGGTTTTGCCCCATCTGAGCCGCAGCCTGCGCTGCACCCAACTCTTGAGTATACTGCTGCTGGCCCAAACTCTGGATAGCCTGACCCTGACCAATATTCTGACCATACAAAGCCTGACCAAGATTGGCCAACTGCTGTGCTGCACCTAGACCTTGAGCATATTGCTGTTGAGCCAGAGCCGCCTGCTGTTGGGCAATGTTAGCCTGCTGGCCAAACTGCTGCTGGCCGAGTGCTGCTGCTTGCTGGGCGCCAAACTGCTGCGCCGCGCGATTGGCTTGTTCTGCAGTCAGACCAAGCTGCTGCTGCTGCCCTGCAACATTTTGAGCTTGTTGAAAAGCTTGCTGGTACAAAGGTGCAATTGCGGCTGCCGTTGCTAGTTCCTGCTGACGAGCAAGATTTGCCTCCGCAATACGAGCGCGATCGGTGCCAAACGCACCCGCTCGAATGGCATTTCCCCGCAAAGCGGCACGATCTTGTAGCTGTTGTTCACGCAAATTAGCTAAAGTCGCACCAACTACAGCGTCAGTGTATGGGGACATATACTGGGCTGTTTGTAGAGCGCCAGGAGATATAGCTTGCGTACCGGCACCTAAATAGCCACCAGCAAGATTAGCGTATTGTTGACCAGTGCCGAGCCCCTGCTGCATCAACTGTTGGGCTGCTGCAGTTCCTGGCTGTGCAGATGTCAACGCTTGTTGGGTCAACCCGGTTGCCCCAGCCATATAAGGCTGCGCTGCGGCTAAACCAGAATAGAGCCTTTCAGCAGCATCCTGAGCGAATTGTTGACCTGTCTGAGTTGCTTGAGGAACAGCCTGAATGGCTTGACCCAGCACACCAAGGCCAGTTTGAAGCCCTTGGCCAGACGTGTCGAGACTCTGACCGTACAGTTGCTCACCGATACCTTGTCCACGGGAAGCTGTACCCAGAGATTGTCCTGTAAGCTGCTGACCTTGGCCTAGACCTTCACGAATTAGTCCCTGACCTTCTTGTACGTCAGGAGTGGCCATACCCTGCAAAGCATTGACATTTGCTATGGCGGCTTGTTGAGTTGGAGTAAGAGCAGCTACAAATGCGTTGGGATCGTCCGAATATGGAACAAATGGCTTATTAGCGACCTGTTCAGCACGCGCAAATACTTTTTTATAGTTCTCTAGAACTTCGGGCGGGATAGTAACTGTTGATTCTGAGTGGGTTCCGCCGCCAAAGCACATTTTTAATCCCTTTCTACTTCCTTTGGAGGCATATTATATAGAAATACAGCACCAGCCGGTTTCCCGAATTGACGCTCATACATCCTTACCTTTGCCTCTGTACGAACCGTAGACATAATCCCTATTAAGAGAGGTAACCCAAGATCTTCTGCCGTTTTTTTAGAGAACTCTACTAGCTTTTTTGCTCTACTTGGACGGAGATGACGATATTCCGGGAAGATAAATACTACTCTTTCTTCTAGTACATCCTCATCAGAATACCACATTTTTCCAATTCTTAGAAGAACTCCTCCTTCAGGCTTTCCATCAGGTCCGCAAATGAGGCCGACAAAGCCTCTATCCTGATTAAGAGCCGGAAGGATCTCTCCTAAAACTCTAGCCGGGTCAGGAGGAGCCATTCCAATCTCAGCAAAAGCTTGAACCGCACCTTCCATCACTGTTTCTAAATCATCAGGTTTTGCTATCCTGATAATTAATTCTTCTTCTCTTTTCTTCGCTTTTTTTACCGTTTCTTTTTCTGTCTCAGCGCTTTCTGACATTGTGTCACTCATATCCCCCTCCTGTATAAAACTTTAATCCTTCTTTGGCCCCGGTAGGGCCCTTAGAGTTTTAATAGTCTTATTCCGCATCTTTACCACAAAATCATCCAATTCGCGATGCCCGACATGGATGTCTCCCTCACCAAGCCATGTAACATCTTCAGGAGAAATAACATACTCTCCACCAGCCGCTATAATAGGTGTCGGATTCTTAGACATTCTGTCACTATCGGACACCATTGACTCGCTACCGCCAGGTTTTCGAAATATCTTATTAGCTATCTTGAACCCTGCTTCAGAGTTTCCTTCCCCCATGGCGGAAATAATATCGGCCGGGATCACATAACTCCCCGACTCAACGTGCATTGGCAAATGGTCAGTACGACCAGCAACCGGGCTGCGAATCGGACCAAAATGTATTTTATCAGTAGTGATTTTTGGCGCCGGAGCCTTTGTCTTGCCCCCCGTAGCACGGGTTTCCCTGGCCACACGCAAAGAAGCTGACCCGCCAGCTTTTCTCTTCTTCTCCTCATCAATCCAAAACATTGGATCTACTTTTGGAGAATTAACATGCGGAAGATTTCTAGGTTTAGGGGCCAAATTTTGTAGTTCTTTTGGTACATCATTCACATTTGGAAGCCTGACCTTACCATCAGTGGCATGTTTAGCCCTAGCTTTACGAGCGACATTGAGAGCCGCAGCAATAGCCTGTTTCTGCGGATGCCCAGCTTTGACCATCTCTGAGATGTTGTAACTGACAGTCTTTTGAGAAGAACCTTTTTTCAGTGGCATGACTTACACCGTCAGATTGTAGAATGACATAGCGCCCGTAGCCTCCCCAACTGGGCTATTATTTAACCCACGGGCTGCCAAGGTATAGGTATCACTACTAGCGAACCCCTCTCCTGTCAGGGTAGCATTATAGCCTAGCTGGAGAGCAAAATTATAGCCTGTTGGTACGTCTGTACTAAACGTAGATTGTGCAGCATCAGCCGCATAAGAACTCTGAACTATATTATTTGCGATAGCAGTAACCGCCGTAGCAGCAAAATCTACGTCTACTTGCCCAGCGGATAAAGCTGTTCCTGCCCATGTCGCACCGGTAAGTGTCGCGTTCTTTATTAAAACAACTTCGTAACCAGTTGAACCATTGCTTGTCGGATAAAATTGTATCCCTTCTGGGATAATTAATGCGCCGTAATAGCTTGAATTTACACGAATTGATACGACAGGCGTAAAATCCAAGCCGGTGTTATTGGCTATTGTTATGCCATTTCCATCCCTACGGGCTATGTATCTCTGAGATGTCTGTTCGTATCCAGCTTCAGAAATTACCGTAGAGCAAATCATCTGCAACGTAGCAGCGCCAGCGGTTGTGCCGGTGGTAAATATTTCGTACCGAAGCGGCAGAATTGCAGTCTGTATATATACAGAAGTCTGCAAATTGGCGTTCTCAAAAGTATGGCAGATCACATATTCGCCATTGATAATAAACCCGCAACGGACATTACCGACCCCTAGCCACTCAAAATCAAACCAAAGAATCTGAGTTTTTGTCAGATCAATTGTAGCGCCAGAAGCCCCAGATCCATCTAGTTTATCGCCATTCCAATTGGCTTGAGTAACGTAACGTGAATCATCTACTGAGCCGCTAGTATATGTCCTAACAACAAAAGTGATCCCATTTGGCCCCTGTTCCAGATAGACACCATTATTGCCGCTGTAGTATCCAACCCGCTGCGTCAGATCTGTAGTGGCCGCATTCATTGTAAAAGTCTGCATCGTCAATAGACTCTTACCCGGCTGATACGGGAAAACCCTTTTTGTTTGGGCTAAAACATGAGATCCAGACGTTGTTGTCACGTTCAAGTTTACAGATGATTTATTGGTATTATAGGCAGTAGTACCACCTGTATCTGTAACGTAACTATACGAAGCTGTCGCATCAAACCGAGACTGCGCATCAAATACAGTATACGGAGTAGACACCCGCAGGCGGCCAAAAGAGTCTACCGTTCCTCCACCAAACTGAGTGTAGATTGCATTATTAATAGTGGATCCAAATGGAGGATAAACAGTAATGGTCATCCCGGACCTCCCCCGATCCTGAAAGACACATTAGCCGACGAGGCATACGCCTGTACGGTTCCACCAGCATTAAGAACCTGCTGTCCGGTCCACTGGACTGTCGTATTCCCCGGAATAGGCGCAGCATAGAATATGGCGTTACTTGCACCAGCGGTATCATTAGCCGCCACCAAAGAAATGTAGAACGTAGCAGGAGCGCCACCCGTATTGCAGATTTCCATATCCACAATAGCCATTTGAGCGCCGGTGGGAACCGTATACAGCGTTACATACCCACCCGTACCGGCAGACGCCCCGGCAAGTCTCTGGCCACGGCTGTACAGGAACTGGCTATAAATGTACTGCCCAAGGTTGTTAATGGCTATGACGCCATTCTTCTGGGTAGTGAGTATGTCGTCTAAGGATGCGATAGCAGCCTCCTATTGACAAATGTCTTCAAAATGGAATTTTTGTTCGCCATTAGAACTTCCCATCCGGCTGGAAGCGGTATCTCATTTGGCCTATACGCCAGAAGCTATCCACGTCTGTACTGTCTATTTTGATAGAAACCAAACGGCCACGGAACCTTGGCGTTATGAACTGAGTATTCTTGGACATAGCATAGGGTCCGTAGGCACGGGGCGTATCGCCGGGGTAATCCGCCACATAGAACGTCAAATGTAGCTGTGCGCTATCAGTACCGTTGAAATAACCCCACTTCATGTCCGGCCAGACCTGATCCACAAACATCTTCAGATCGGCCTCTGCTATGACAAAGTAACCAGTCTGGAAGCTACTTGGCATGGGATTACCATCAGCGTTCTGAGACGTTTCATGCTGGTAGATATAGTTGGGCGTAGTGGTCCCAAGAGGCGTACCAGCACCGATTGGCGGCCCAAGAACCGACTCATTGATCCAAGCGGTACGGCAAAGTTCACCATAATCCCACTGATTGAGATTGATGTTGTACTTAACGTAGTGGCTAACCTCACCACCATTGCTCAGAGTAGGATAGTACCAAGCTATCTCACCAAACCGGCTGTTAGGTGCCACACGGATTTTATCAACATTGTCAAGATCAAGATCTTGGAAGATAACGTCCCAGATAGGACACGGTATAGTTTCAACACCGTTACCGCCAAGACGCAGGAACTGGCTTGGTCCCATCCAGTAAACAATGCCGTTCATGGATGCCGCAGCTTTACGGCCAATGAGGCCGACACCGATGCCGATCTCGTTGAATTGATAAACGTAAGGCGGCCCAACATACTGCATGGCGTATACGCCAACGTCAGTCCAGATCAGTGTCTGCTGCGGACCTTGGATACACTGGACAATACGAGATCCGCGTGGAATCCGGTAAGATCCAGCCTGATTTGTCGTTGTAGCAATCCAAGTCTGGTAATCATTTACATCAGACCAACGTATCAAAAGAGGATCTTGGATACCGTCAAATGTGCTACCCCAAGCAATAATCTGCCGTTGGGGCATAGCAACAAGAGACCCTGCATTTACTGATGGTGCTTCACTGATGAGGGATGCAGTATCGTAGCCAGTAAGAGGGTTCCACTCGTAAATACCGTCATTTAAGGGCGTAGCAATGAGGATTTGGCCCCAGTTATCCAACGTCCAGTCGGTTGTTACTAAAGTAGTTCCCTTGCCCGTTGGAGGAGCAATACCACTACCAAAACCACCTCGGCCAAAGCCACCAATGCCAAAACCAGTACCAAACGGCAAAGGACCGACGCCATAATAATATCGGAACCGAACATCGCCACCGTTCATATCCTGATTGGAAACGGTAGATGTAGCCGTGTTTTTGGCAATAATTTCAAAATTATTTGCATCTATTACATTTGAAACTATGTAATTACCATATAGTGGAATGCCCCCAACGGTATTAGTAAATAGAATAGTAAAGGTATAACCTATTTCGTATCCATGATTTATAAGGTTTACATTAACAACAGCGCTCAGATTTGTCGTACTGAAGTTTACTATAGTGCCGCCATTAGAGACCGTAGACGTAGCAGCAAGAGGCGTGCCGAGAGCGTCAACCGCTGTAATTTGATAGGTATCTGGGCTAGATATTGGATTTCGGCACTGATAAAGACCAAATAGCACAAGGCCACCCACGGCGATGGGTGTCTGAATCCAGACATCATCATAATCATTGGCGTTGCGGCCAACATCCGTAACCGTAACAGTGCTGCTACCGGCAGTCGTAGAAAAATCTACAGTTGTATTAACCGTTTCGCCACGAGGCGTAATATTCCAACGGTTCCCGTCCAAATAATACGATAAGGTTGTTTCAGCACCTGCTGCCAAATAGGAATAACTATTTGTATCTTCCCAAGCCCAAAGGCACCGAACTCTAGACCCAACCGGGGATGGATAAAACTTTGTCCACCCCCCTAGCTTTTGGACAAGCCCAAGCCCCTGCCGATCAGGTATGAAACGGACAAGATTGCTTTCAGAAATAGCCGCCTCATTCAGAGCCGGAGTTCTGTTCTGATCTACACCGGGAATGAGTTTTAGGGCGGTATGGGGCATTTTTTACCCCCTAGATGAAGAAGCAACAGGAGACGGGATCTGGCTAGTCCATCCAGATGACTCAAACTTCTTCCTGAACTCTTCAACCATAGCACCCTTCAGAAGAGCCTGATATTGGCTTTCGTAAGACTGAGCCATAGCAGGGTCATCTGACTGGCGGCCAAAGTTGCGCTGGTATCCAGAGATATAAATCATGGACGCCATGACCATAACATCCGGCAGATACAGGCTGATATAGGTCGTTGTATTAGTAGAGGACAGACTTGCTGGTCGGTAAGTTCCAACAATTTCAACATAGTAATTGTTATCGGGGAACGGACCCACAAGGTACAAATTGTCGTTGAACGGGGCAAAATACTTAGGCAATCCCGTTACGGTTGAGTCTCCATAGACTGCATCCAGATATTCTTTTGTCACCGGCAAGCATGGATTCCGCTTACCAAATTGCGGGTTTGTCTGACCGGCTGGCGTGATAATGTTGACTTGTTCCAGAACCACAATAGTACCCTCTGGAATAGTGATTTTGCGGTTACCTGTTGCTACGTTATAGCCAGTAATTGAAGTAGACGTTTGCAGAAAATCCAGATCACGGTAAATCCGGTTTTCGGCATAGGTAATGGCTTGCGGCAGGATCGTAACGAACGCCGGGTCAGTCTCATCTACCACAGCAAGAGTGGCAATCTGCGTCTTGAATTGGCTATAGGTAAGGCCGGTGGTCATGGGGAACGCCTCTTTTTGGCATTATAACATCTATTTGCTGCTCTGGCACCACCCCTCACGCCGGGCATTATTTACCTTAACCTCAACAATAGTCTGGTCTGTATCCTTTGTAGACCAGCCAATAGGCTTCCATACATTGCACACAGAAGTGTTAGTCCCGACGATGCCCGTCATTTTC
>Ga0208644_1000997_pt1 | contig 24477 bp, 34 predicted proteins | sample VirMetDEL_Nov_18_FD_184517 | JGI IMG/M metagenome (GOLD analysis project Ga0208644, IMG submission 184517) | Aqueous microbial communities from the Delaware River and Bay under freshwater to marine salinity gradient to study organic matter... | ecosystem: Environmental > Aquatic > Marine >...
TGGTGGCAGGTCAATTCCTACAATGCCGGATACCACAGAGGTCTAAACACGGAATACCACGATATTCCAATCAACATTCTTTTCACTAAATGGATTGCTGATGTTCGCAGACCAGTATCAGAGGCACTTGATATTGTTGCTTTTGAGAAAGGCTTTAGGGACGGCATAGAAGATTATGAAGATTCTCTGAAAGAATTCGGAGACGGAGCAGCAACTACAGCAGGTTGGGAAGAGTAATGGATATTAGACCAGAAAACAACAAAGACACTTTTCGCGGAAGAGGCAAAACCATCGAGGAGTTGAGAGATCAAGTTAATTTCTTGAACGAAGAACGAGATCGATTAATCAAGAAGCTTGAAAAGATCGAAAATCTTTCTCGGTACGCTTGGGAACAAGTTAGCAGAAACCCAGAAGAAGCAGTAGAGCTTCTTAGAATGATAAACTTTGAGAGTAAATGATGAACGATTATTTTGAAGATCTATCTTACGAACTAATAGAAGAGGTTAGTGATCTAAAAGAACAACTTGGCGCTCTAAAGTCTATTATTCGCCAAACCTACAAAGCGATTGGCTGCTCTGACGATATTATCGAAGGAGAAGATTGGGGAGGTTTGCCTTCAAGGGTTGCTTGTCTCAAAGCGGCTGTTGATATCGGGATTCATCACAAGACCGAACTGGCAAGAAAGAATGACTGGCTTGAGCAATGGTTGGATACTTACATTGGGAACGATCCTGTTGTTTTGGAATTGCGGAAACAATATCACGAAGAATTTCATTCAATCAAACATGATCGTCCCCACAAAGAAGTGGGAAGAGCAAGAGCAGCAAAGGTTCATAGAGTCCCGTCTGCTGACGAGATGGTCACATCACAACCTATGACAGCGCCTACAAGGTTGGAAATTGAATGGAGAAACATTCAAAAGGTGAATGAGAATGAGTAACTATCAACTATTGCAAAAACTCAAAAAAGCGTTTGAAAAAGCCAAGAAGACCGACCGTTCTTTTGAAAGAGCCCTACATTTCAGAGGGGATATGTTCAGACTTGAAGAAGAGTTGTTTGAAGCACTCGGAGCAAAAGACACCTCAAAGTGGTATAACTGCGCTCATTGTGACGCCGGTTATCCAGACCAAGAATGTACTTGTGAGAGCGAAGAATGATTGAGACATTATTTTTCTTAGGTGGTCTTTCTATTGGCTGGCTATTGTTGCCACAACCTTTTGATATGAAATACGAGACTGGCTTTCTGAATGGCGTTAAGGCAACCCTCAATGCTAAAAAGAAAAAGATGAAGGATGGCAGGAATGTTCTATTCATTGAAGTTGAAGGCTTGTTTGGTAAGGAGAACGAAGAATGAGCGCACCAAGATATTATCTTGAAATTGGCTTGACAGGAACCGATTTAAAGTATAGAATGAAATTGAAGACCCGAGTAGGAGATCATAAAGGTTTGCAAAAAGAACTGGATAGATTTTCTGAAACTGAAACTTGGGAAAAATATTCAGAAAGCTTTGTGAATAACTCTGGAGGTATAGCAAAGATGGAAAGAGAATGGAATAGAAACTATTCTGAACTTGTTGGGCATGACCATCACTATGTCTCAGCAGAAGGATATTGGGAACTTATGGAGAACGAAGAATGAAGATTACTAAAATTAAAGATGTAGACAATTACAATAAAGATTCAATTTATGAGATTGAAGATCACGGCATGAAAGTTAAGGTGATGATTCCATGGTCTATTATCCTTGAGTCTCAAGAGTTCTATCGCAAAAACCCTGAACACGAAGAATATTTTGGACTGAACCTTGTCTTTGGTGGTAATCATTATGAATAAAGAGAACGAAGAATGAAAAGATACTTCGCCAAACCCGACACTTGGTTCAAGGAAGGAACCGAAGCATTCTACGAAGAAGAAATGGTTCCAGTTGGAACTCTATTTGATGAGAACGGCATTTCACACGGGTCAGCAATCTACCGAGGAACTTATGTTATTGGACCAAACGAGGGTTGCGATACCTATTGGCATAGCAAAGGTTACAAAGAAGGCGACGAAGTTGAAATAAGAGAACATTGTTGTAATAGTGAGTTTATTATTGTAGAGGAGAACGAAGAATGAAATATAATAAAAGCATACAACTTTATAACGACAACATTGGTAAAGTAGATTATGTTGAACATATGGGATCTGATTTAACTATAGTTAATTCCGCTCGTGTATCATTTGGAGTGGAAAAAGAAGAACTGGATGAAAGAGATAAAAGACTTATCAATTATCTAATTCGCCATAAGCATACATCTACCCTGGAACATAATCTTATTACTTTCAGGTTTACTGTTCCTTTATTTGTACGCTCTCAGCACCATCGTCATAGAACATGGTCTTATAACGAAATTAGTAGAAGGTATACTGACGTGAATATTCAGTTCTATGAGCCTCAAGCATTCAGAACACAACACAAGAGCAACCGACAGGCAAGTAATGCCGAAGAGTTGATTGATCCTCGCGGTATGCCGTATGCTTTGCCAAGAGCTAGCCTGATTGTTCAACACCATCATAAGACTAGTTTGCAGCTTTTCAATGATCTTATCGAAGCAGGCGTTTGCCGAGAACAAGCCCGTGGAGTTCTGCCACAGAACCTCTACACCGAATACTACGGTACAGTCAATTTATCTAACCTTTTGAAGTTTATTGACCTTCGCACACACGAAGGGGCACAATGGGAGATTGTAAAAGTCGCTGAAGCCTGCTTGGAGATTGCGACCGATTTATACCCTGAAACAGTAGGTGCTTATCGTAGGATTAGGAACGAAGAATGATTTAGCGTACCGATAAGGTACGCTTTTTTTTGTGCTCTCGATTGTTTAAAAGGCTTTATAAGACTCGGAAAAAAATAATACGAGTATTGGGATGGTGCTAAAAAATACAAAACAAAATTTGTGTTTTTTAGTGCCTGTTTTACTATTTAGGTTGTGTTATAATAAGGAAAATTATTATGAAAATAACCAAATCAACTTTAAAGCAAATAATTAAAGAAGAAGTTGTTAAGCTTCTTGTTGAGCAAGACGAATATGATGATTATGATGATTATGATTACGAAGAAGAAGAGCTTACTTACGCACAAAAAATAATCAAGCTTCTAACTTCAGATGATTCTGCTAATGTAGTGCTAGGTCTTGGAATTCTTGACGACCTTGGAGATCAACAACTCATCGATACAATTGCAAGTTATATCGATTTCGACCCAACAAGTGCTTCAATAACTACACAAGGATTTGATCTTCCGCAAGAACTTGGGATGATTTTAAATTATTTTGCTAAAAAATCTGTTCATGTTAAAAATATGCTTGCTCAGATTGAGAATCTTGATATTACAGATGAATTTATGACAAACGTTGATTTTTTAAGTTTTTGCATGAACCTGAGGGGACTCAACCTCAACTGGTGCACGTCCCTGGAGAACGTAGACGGGCTCCAGGGACTCACGAATCTGACGTACCTTGAACTCGGCGCGTGCGAGTCGCTGCAGAACGTAGACGGACTGAAGGGCTGCACGAACCTGAAAAGCCTCGACCTCAGCTGGTGCACGTCGCTGAAGAACATAGACGGGCTGGAGGGCTGCACGAACCTGACGACCCTCGACCTCAGCATGTGCTATTCGCTGCCATCAGAATTACAACGATGGTTTAAAACTGATAACAGAGGCACAGCACACGAGAAGTTTATGAAAGCTTTAAATGCATCCAAAGGAAGCCGACCATGAAAATAACTAAATCAGATTTAAAGCAAATAATCAAAGAAGAAGTTGTTAAGCTTCTTGTTGAGCAAGACGAATATGATGATTATGAAGAGGAAGAACTTACGCCGGCACAAAAAATAATCAGATTTCTATCTTCACCTGATCCTGACACTTTTGCACAAGGAGTAGAGATTTATTCTTTGGTCAAAGACGATATTGAAGCTAACGCTCCAACAGAAAATAGCCAAATCTTAGAAAAGCTAGAAGTAATTGATCAGTTTGCAGATTCAGATATAAAAGAAAAAAATGTTAATTTCTTGTCAGGCTTACGTGAACTAAACGTTACACAAAAAATCATCCTCAAAGGGTGCAGATCACTGAAGAACGTAGACGGGCTGAAGGGACTCAAATCGCCGGAGAACGTAGATGCACTCCAGAGGTTTACGAGCCTGACGAAGCTTGACCTCAGCTATTGCGGGTCGCTGCAGAACGTGGATGGACTGGAGGGCTGCACAAACCTGACGACCCTCTACCTCACCGGGTGCTCATCGCTGAAGAACGTAGACGTGCTGAAGGGCTGCACGAACCTGACGACCCTCGACCTCAACGGGTGTGAGTCGCTGCAGAACGTAGACGGGCTAAAGGAATGCACAAACCTGACGAGCCTCGACCTCAGCTATTGCAGGTCGCTGGTGAACGTAGACGGGCTGAAGGGCTGCACGAACCTGACGAGCCTCAGCCTCTTCGGGTGCGAGTCACTGCAGAACGTAGACGGGCTGGAGGGTTGCACTAACCTGGCGAACCTCGACCTCTACGAGTGCGAGTCGCTGCAGAACGTAGACGGGCTGGAGGGCTGCACGAATCTGATAAGCCTCAGCCTCGAAGAGTGCAAGTCGCTGCCAATAAAATTGCAAAAATATTTTGGAACTGATAGCAGCGGTACAGCACACGAGAAGTTTATGGAAGCTTTAAATGCATCTAAGACAAGCCAACCATGAAAATAACCAAATCAAATTTAAAGCAAATAATCAAAGAAGAAATATTAAACTTATTGGAGGTTGATATGGAGTTTCCAGAGTTTAGATTACAAGATGCTGATTTTTATTATAAAGAAACAGTAGAAAAAATCGTTGAAGATATTTTAAAAATACTACCAGCAACTGGAAAGAAAACAAAACATAAAAAAACTTTCTTTTATTCTTGGGATTATCCTGTTGATGTTGAAGTCTGGAGTGATAACTATGAGGATGCTATACCTGCATTTGAAGTAGAAGTTATTTTTACTCCAACCAATTTTGACAGCAATCATGTTGGCTGGAATATAGATGGTGCTTCAGACTATTCTGAGGATGGTGGCAAGATTATTGTTGATTTTACTATTAGACCGGGACTTTTCTTATCTGGTTCCAACATCGCTTCAATTGAAAATGAGCTATTTAATGTTGTGGCGCACGAGCTTCATCATTTTACTCAAGATGGTAGACCTTTTCAGCGACCAAATTGCACTTATCTGCCAACAAAAGAATATAATTCAATGTATGAGTATTTTACAAGCGCTTGCGAGACTCCTGCATTTTTAATAGGATTTAGAGCAGAGGCATCAAAATCACAAAAAAGTATCGAAGAGCTAATACAAAACTATTTACATAACCAAGTCCAAAGCGGAATAGTTACATCAGATGAAGCTGAGGATATAAAAAATAGATGGCTAAATCATTCTGTATGGGATAGATAAATTATGAAAATAACCAAAACTAAACTAAAGCAAATAATCAAAGAAGAAGTAACCAAACTTTTAACAGAAAATGAAGATCAAGAAAATGAATATAAACAATATGCGTTAACAATTCTAGATCGTTTAAGCGGCAATGATCCTGGTTACTTTGCACAAGCATTATCTTTTTATACCCAATTGAAAGAAGATATTGAAGTTAATGCTCCAACAGAAAATGATCAGATCTTAGAAAAGCTAAAAGTAATTGATCAGTTTGCAGAGTCAAAAATACAAGATGTTGACTTCTTGTCAGGCTTAAGTGAGCTAAATATTACAGAAAAAATAGTTCTCCGCTGGTGCTCGTCGCTGCAGAACGTAGACGGGCTCCAGGGGCTTACAAGCCTGACGACCCTCGACCTCAGCGATTGCGAGTCGCTGCAGAACGTAGACGGGATAAAGGAATGCACGAGCCTGACGAGACTCTACCTCAGCTTCTGCAAGTCGCTGCAGAACGTAGACGGGCTCCAGGGGCTTACGAGCCTGACGAGCCTCAGCCTCGCCGGGTGCTATTCGCTGCAGAACGTAGACGTGCTAAAGGAATGCACGAACCTGACGACCCTCAGCCTCTGGCTGTGCAGGTCGCTGCCAATAAAATTACAACAATTGTTTAAAACTGATAGCAGTGGCACAGCATACGAGAAGTTTATGGAAGCTTTGAACGCATCTAAGAGAAGCCAACCATGAAAATAACTAAAACTAAACTAAAGCAAATCATCAAAGAAGAAGTTGTTAAGCTTCTTATTGAACAAGACGAATATGATGATTATGAAGAAGAAGAAGAAGAACTTACTGAAGCACAAAAAATAATCAGATTTCTATCTTCACCTGATCCTGAATATGTAAATCTAGGTCTTGGAATTCTTGACGCCCTTGAAAATCCACAACCTGGAGTTTCACAACTCGAATATCAACGGCTCAAACTCGAATATCAACAACTCATCAATACAATTGCAAGTCATTTCACTTTCGACTCAAAAAGTAGTTTAATAACTATTCAAGGTTTTGAAGTCTCAAATGTAACATTTTGGATGATTTTAAACTATTTTGCTGAAAAATCTTCTCGTGTTCAATATATGCTTGCTAAGATTGAGAGTCTTAATATTAAAGATAAATTTATGACAAACGTTGATTTTTTAAAGTTTTGCACGAACCTGACGAGCCTCGAACTCTGGGGGTGCAAGTGGCTGCAGAACGTAGACGGACTGAAAGGCTGTACGAACCTGACGAACCTCAACCTCTGGGAGTGCGATTCGCTGCAGAACGTAGACGGGTTGGAGGGCTGTACGAACCTGACGTACCTCTACCTCTACTGGTGCGAGTCGCTGCAGAACGTAGACGGGTTAAAGGAATGCACAAACCTGGAGACGCTCAAGCTCAACTGGTGCAAGTCGCTGCAGAACGTAGACGTACTGAAGGAATGCACGAACCTGACGACCCTCGACCTCCGCAGGTGCGCGTCACTGCCATTAGGATTACAAGATTTGTTTAAATCTGATGAATACGACACAGCACACGAACAGTTTATGAAAGCTTTAAACGCATCCAAAGGAAACTAAGGCTCAATTCAAGAACTTATAGAAAAGTAAATTTTATTGACACAGCGATATAATAAAGTTATATTATTTTAAAAGGAGCATGATGTGAAAAAAATAATAACAGAATGGAAAAAGTTTTTATTAAATGAAGAATCTCAATTTAGAGACATTATTAGAATTATAACAGGGCAAAGACCAACCATACATTCTGTTGGTATCATGACCCCAGAAAACCCAAAAGGCAAAGAATTATCAAAAAAAGAGAACGACGCACTTCTAAGACAGTTTGAAGACAAGCTAAAAAGTATGCCGATTCCGATTGGCTACAGGCGAATCCGTGGTAAATTTGAAAATGAAGAAAGATCTTTTATTATTCCAAATATTGCTCGTGATGAGATTTTACAATTTGGCAGAGATTTCGAACAAGAAGCTGTTATTTGGGGTTCCATGCAAGACGGTAAAATGATATACGATTATATTCTTTGTGATACAGGTGAAACAATACAGAGCAGAGATGTTGTTTTAACTGGCGATAAAGCTGATTTTAAATCTGATTATTATTCACAAGAGCCTGGGGGTTCCAGAATGTATACTATGGCTTATCCAAAAGGTGGTCCCAGCGCTGGACCTCCGGTTCAAAGGTTGTCTCGTAAATTTGTTATTCCTTTCTTTGACTCAGAATATCCATTTGAACCTGATAATTCTGAAGAAACTGAAGAAACTGAAGAATTAGATGAGGTTGAACACGCAGATCTTATCAAAGAAATGAATGAAAGAGTATCTAAAATCTTAAAGAAAAACGTAACCAAAAAATCACGTTGGCATCATCGTAATGTTATTAATGAAAGACTAAAAAAAGCTCTTTCAAAAAGATAAGATACTATCTACTGTAAAAAAGGATAAATTTATGCCTAAACCTGAAATTGTAAAACCTGAAATTGTAGAAGAAATAAAAAGAAATCTACAACATTTATACCAACAAGAATTATTAAAAGACATACCAGAAACTACCGCAGAAATTCGAGCAATAGTTAGAGAGCTATTCAGGCGTATTCCCGCTTTTCTTTCTAAAACCCTGAAATATGATGTTGCATTCTTTGCGGAAGAAGCTTTGTCAGACGAGTTACATACAGTTGTGTCTTTTGAATTCGGAGTCCCACCTTATACTCGTTTTGATTACCCAGAAGCTACAGGTTCCAACCGGCGCTTTCTTGAGAACATCAAACTTACTTTAAGAATGGGCGAAAAAGCCGCCTTTGAAGAAACAGGTGTGATGGATCTTCAGTATAGTGAGCATCCAATTGAAAATTTGGTTTTTCTTTATACAATCAAAGACAAAGATGAGCAGGATCTTGTAATAACACAGCTATCGGACAATTTTAGTATGGAACTTCTTCTTATTTGTATGCGTCTTGAAGATCATGATGAAATTGTAAAACCTGAATTTAAAGATGAATATCACATTTTAATAAAAGAATACATGCGAACACCAAATTATGGTGCGCAATTTTCTTACAATATTGTGCAAGGTATTACTGAGCCCTCTCAAGAAGAGTTAACTAATTTTATAGAGGAATTTTTTATATTTTTATCAGAAAAAGACTTTTTTAAACCAGGGGTGACTGTTTCCCAATTGAAAGAAGTCGCAAGAACAAACGATCGAATTACTCGTATGGAAGCAGAATTGCGATATTTTATCGACAACCACGAATTATACGAACATAGAAAGTTAATAAAAGAATCTTATACTGGAAATAGTATTGAAGAACTACTTCCACAAATTATAGGAGAATTTATAAAATTATCATACGAAGAGGCTGGCTCAAGTATAAGTTCGGTATCAGGAGAAAACTTGTACGATCAAATAAGCCAATTAGTTGAATTTGCTAAACAAAATAGCGACCCACAAGCGTTCTTATCTCATTTAGAGCAAACAATTAACGACGTTTTTGCCCCCTTAGAAGAATCAGGGAACATCACAGCAGATGAAATAGAAGCTGCGGAGTTCATGCTCGGTGCAGTTTTCGAAGTCCAAGAATTTTTAAATTCCCCTTCAGAAGACATTAGTAGCAATCCTATTGCTGAGGAATTATACAAGGCTATAATCGCTATTAAACATGGTGGTAATTTAGAAAACTTCATGATTGATCTAACTCGTATAAGAATACAATCTTGGTTAGAATATATTTTAGGAACATACGTCCAGAATATGATGCAGATAGCCTTGGAAGAAGAACACTACGAGAACGCACGCCATTGGATAATAAAATACAATGGCAGAGAAAGAGCTTATATTCCAGATGTAATGGCTAAAATGATAACTAATCAATATTTAAATTCAAAACCTGACATGATTTTTAAAATGGTTACAGATTTTGACTTTGATTTAACCGCAGAAGATTTAGTTACAGATTTTGTCAATTATATCAGTGTCCAAGAATATATGAGAAGAGAATTATTTGAATCTGTACCCGACTTAAAGCAAAAAATTATAAAACAAACTTTAAGAAATAAAAAAATTCAAGAGACGCTTGATGAAATTGAAGAGCAAAATTATATTACTCGCTTACAAAGACTAGCCACAGAAAATAAACAAATCAACGAAGAACTAACAAGAAGTGACAAATCTGACATTAAAGATTTAATAGCAAAAGAACTTGATAAAGTTCTTAAAAAAGAAATTGAAAAAATTCTTAAAGATGAGTTGTCTAAATCTTTATCTTCCAAAGAAACTAAAGAAGAAATTGGCGACATTACTAAAAAAGTAATGAAAAAACTATATAAAGATCTATCTTATCACCATCCATATATTATTGATAGGATCAAAGTTTAGCCAAGGCAGGAAAATACAAAATGAGAACATTTATAGCAACATTTATAACAATGAGTATTTTATTTTACTTTTTCAACTTATTGTTAATCAACAACCACGAAAGAACAGAATATCAAAAACTAATTCCTTCTACTGTTGTTGGAGATAATCAACCGCTTCCTTTAAAACTGCCAGCCCAAGAACAAACAGATTTTATTTCCATTGAAAAATATTACAATTCTATTTCTACTAATCAATGGTTATTATTGTAAAAAATTGGAAAGAGAAGCGCTAGAAAAAGAAGCAAAAAAAATAAAGCTGTCAAACGGAGATATTATTATTGATATAATCGGAGGTAATATTGGTCTTCTTTTGTCATGCGAACATAAAGAAAGCATGAAATTTGAAGATCATGTTTTTTGGGAGATTATCTGGTATGGTCCCTTAGAAAAACGAACAAATTTTGCTTTTTATCGATTTATTGAAGAAAAACACTTGCAGACTTCGATCATTCTTGGTATATTAAAATGGCAATCAATCGAAGGAGTGCAAAATGAGTACATGGAACGTATACAAGATTTTTAAGTCTGGGCAGCGCGCAAAGTCACCAATGACTTCTTTTGAGATCGAAGATGATAATAACGCAGAAACTTTTTTTAAGCTTAACGTTTATCAAGAGTTTACTACAAAACAGCGTCGTTCAAAATATACCATTATCCGCGCAGATCTTCCGCAAGAAAGAGAAGAAATTAAAGAAAATAAGCAGGATACACCGCAGCAAGACCCTGTTTACCTTAAGAAGTGCAACCAGATTCTTCAAATGCATGCTTCGCCTATGAATATTAAAGCATCTAAAATGTCTTCCGTGTCTTCTGCTCTTGTATTTTGTTCTGAGAGTAGCTGGAAGTGGCAATGGGCTGCGGTAGAGGGGGCAACTCTAAGGTATCTATCTGGATTTTCCCCTCTTTTTGATACACATTCTCAGGCAAATGCTTGGATGGAAACGCAAATAAGAGCCCTGTAATCTATTTATTGTGGGAGAAACAATAAATGAAAAAATTACTTTTTGCTTTTTGCTTGCTTTTTGGAACTCAGGCTCACTCTGAGCCCCTTCAGTTGCCATTTTCTGACGAAAATCTAATTGAAGGGGTCTTTCCTGTATCAGAAATTTCGTCTAAAGTTGAAATGCAAGTGCGAAACGCTGCGGTTAGAGTCTTAAGTATTGGGCAAGGTCACGGATCTGGTTCCCTGATCAGGTATAAAGGCTCAAATTTTGTTTTAACAGCGAAGCATGTAACTGGAAATGAGATCGGAAAACTATTTTTGATCACTCATGGTAACGAAGCTATGCCTGGAGTGCTTATTTATGCAGATCCAGTTTATGATATCGCTATTGTTTATCCTGTTGCTGACTTGCAAAATGCAAAACCGATTAGATATTCTCCACGCAAAAAGCAAATGAACGTAGGAGAGGAAGTAACTTACTCTGGTTTTCCCTCAACTCACGAAATTATGACCTTTAGAGGTCGTGTTGCTGGCTATGAAACGACGGGGGATACCGGAATTCAGATAATTATGCATAGTTACGGCTGGTTTGGATCGTCTGGATCTGTCGTCTATGACGATAATGGCGACTTAGTTGGTATTCTTTGGGGTGTCGATGTCGAATGGCAACCAAATTTACAGGTCGTTGGGGACATTATTTGGGTTCAACCAATACAAGTTCTTGATTTAGACAACGCTTTGGTTGATTTTTGCCAAATGACAGATTTAAAAATGAGAGTTTGCAGATAAAATGTTGTCTGAAATGATAAAAATCATGATCAAAATGAAAAAAGGTCGTGATGATGTTGTTAGCTTGGTTTGTTTAGACAAAAATGACAAGATTTTGATCATAAAACGAACTAATACGGCACCAATAATGAAAAATTATTGGGATTTGCCAGGAGGTCACGTAGATTTAGACGATTCTTCTTTTGAGGAAGCCGTTGTTCGTGAGTTAAAAGAAGAAACAAACTTAAAATGCGATCAAAATAACGTAACATACGCTTCAAAAGAAGAATTTAAAGATTATATTCGTTATTATTACTTTACTCGCGATTGGTCAGGTCAAATAAAATTCAAGAAAAATCCAGAATCTGGTTTTGTTGAGCATAACGATTCAAAATGGGCTTCAATAGAGCAATTAAAGAGTGATAAAAGTCTTTCCCAAACAACTTTTAATGTCTATTTATTAGAAAAAGAACTTGAGAGACTTAAAAATGAAAAAAATTTATGATTCTTGGAGAATTTTCTTAAAAGAAGGCGTTGAAGAGCCGTTCTCAAATTTTGGAGAACGGCTTGGTAATATAGATATGGTCGGATCCCCGATTTATCACGTTACAAAAGTGCGTGCTGACACTTTAAAATCTTATAATAAGCCTAAAGATAAAGATAAATTCTATCGAAATGAAAAAGGCGAGATAGAATATCGTATTTATTTTTTTAAAGACTTTAACGAAGCACTTGGTCAAGCATTTTCGCGGTCTGGACAAATTGATGCGATCATAGGGGGTATATCTTCTGGCGATCCACAAGAGTACGATCTACTAATAGTGTCTGTAAGTGATATGCAAATACCACCAGGGATTGTTTTTTATTCAGATCCAGAAATTCCTGGTAGTTCTGCTATGTATGGTGCTCGCAGAGATGGAAAAGAGTGGAAAATAGCTTTAAAACCAGAAAATATCAAGACGGCAACAGAAGCTTTTGAAGATTCTGCTGATTATGATGAATATTTACAAGAAAATATTGAACATAAAGCCCAATCCAGATGATGTAGAAGCTTTGGTTGATTTAATTTTAGGATTATTATAGAAATGCAAAAGTTATTTGAAAATTGGAGGAGATTTTTGATTACAGAAGGTGGAAATGTTTTTCAGGACCAATCTGTAGGTCCAATTCCTCTTGGTTATATTCAGCCAACACTTGAAAAGTATTATGAAGAGCTATCAAGGCTGTTTCCGCAGCATTCTAGTTTATTTCAAACTTTTGAGCCCCTTGGATCAGTCGGCAAAAAAGCAAAATCAGGCGATATTGACCTTGCTGTTGATGTTTCTGATCTTTTTCCAGATAAAAAGGTTACTGATGAGGCTCTACAAAGCTGGAATTTAAACCCAGACGACTGGAAAGCAACTTATCAAAGATTTGTTAAGCGTGCAAGAACAGCAACGCCAGAACAAGTTGAGTTAAGAGCATTTTTATACGAACTTGCCAAATATATTGGCGAGAACTCTACTTTAATCATTAGTGATTTAAAAAAAGTGCGTCCTGGCAACATGTTCACTCTTTTTCCTCAACATAATGAAGCTGGAGAGCAACAAGATATCGGTGTTCAAATGGATTGGATGCTTGGAAACAAAAATTGGCTTACTTTTTCTTATTTTTCTGATTTTCCCTCTGAAACACAACCAATGTTAAAAGGCTTACATAGAACACAGCTTGTTTTGTCTATGTTTGGAGCCAAAAACTATTCGTTTAACCACGTAGAGGGCGTATTTGATAAAAGCACAGGTCAAAAGGTCGCTCACAGCCCTTCAGAGGCTCTACAACTGCTTCAAAAAATTTATGGGGCTCTTATTTCGCGTGAAGATTTGCTCAACTTCAACAGCCTTTATAATTGGATAGAAGCTAATACTTCCGAACAAGAAAAAGCAAATATTTATGATATGTATCTTCGCATTCTTGATTCAACAAACGGAAATAAAGAAATTAATCCTACAACTGGTGCTAGCGAAAGATGCGGATATATTCCTCAAGAGTTAGAGTCTTATTGGCTTCAAAATTGGCAAAGACTTGGATTAAAAGGCAGGTATCTGTGTAAAACAATAAATAATGATCTAAGAAATGCTATTATGCAAGGAAACCAACCATGAAAATCACTAAAACTAAGTTAAAGCAAATAATCAAAGAAGAAGTTGTTAAGCTTCTTATTGAACAAGAAGAATATGATGATGATTACGAAGAATATGAAGAAGAAGAAGAACTTACGCCGGAACAAAAAATAATCAATCTTCTAACTTCAAATGATCCTGATTATGTAAATCAAGGTCTTACAATTCTTGACGCTCTTGAAGATCAACAACTCATCGATACAATTGCAAGTTATATCGATTTTAGATCAGGCGGCAGAATAACTATTCGAAGATTTAAGATCCCAAATGAAACCCTTGAGATGATTTTAAACTATTTTGCTGAAAAATCTGATCATTTTAAAGATATGCTTGCTCAGATTGAGAATCTGGTGTTCTATCTTAATGATTTTATCACAAACGTTGATTTTTTAAGGTTTTGCACGAACCTGACGCGCCTCAACCTCGGCTGGTGCGAGTCGCTGCAGAACGTAAATGGGCTGAAGGGCTGCACGAACCTGACGACCCTCGACCTCTACAAGTGCACGTCGCTGCAGAACGTAGACGGGCTGGAGGGCTGCACGAACCTGACGACCCTCGACCTCAACGTGTGCACGTCGCTACAGAACGTAGATTCACTCCAGGGGCTTACGAACCTGACGACCCTCTACCTCAGAGGGTGCAAGTCACTGCAGAACATAAATGGGCTCCAGGGGCTTACGAACCTGACGACCCTCGACCTCCCAGGGTGCAAGTCGCTGCAGAACGTGGATGGGCTCCAGGGGCTTACGAACCTGACGACCCTCTACCTCAACATGTGCTCGTCGCTGCAGAACGTAGACGGGCTCCAAGGGCTTACGAACCTGACGACCCTGAACCTCGCCGGTTGCGAGTCGCTGCAGAACGTAGATGCACTCCAGGGGCTTACAAAGCTCACGATTCTCGAACTCGGCTGGTGTTCGTCGCTGCCACCAGAATTGCAAGAATATTTTGCAACTGATAGCAGTGGCACAGCACACGAGAAGTTTATGGAAGCCCTAAAAGCATCTAAAGGAAACCAACCATGAAAATCACCAAAACTAAACTAAAGCAAATAATCAAAGAAGAAGTTGTTAAGCTTCTTGTTGAGCAAGACGAATATGATTATGATGATTATGATTACGAAGAAGAAGAACTTACGCCGGCACAAAAAATAATCAGATTTCTATCTTCAAAAGATCCTGACACTTTTGCACAAGGAGTAGAGATTTATTCTTTGGTCAAAGACGATATTGAAGCTAACGCTCAAACAGAAAATAGCCAAATCTTAGAAAAGCTAAGAGTGATTGATCAGTTTGCAGGGTCAGATATACCAGACGTTGGTTCCTTGTCAGTCTTAAGTGATCTAAACGTCACAGAAGAAATAGACCTCAGCGGGTGCGAGTCGCTGAAGAACGTAGACGGGTTCCAGAACGTAGACGAGCCCCAAAGGCTCACGAACCTGACGGAACTCGACCTCAGCTGGTGCAAGTCGCTGCAGAACGTAGACGGGCTCCAGGGGCTTATGAATCTGGATTGGCTCCACCTCAGCGGGTGCGAGTCGCTGCAGAACGTAGACGGGCTAAAAGAATGCACGAACCTGACGGAACTCGACCTCAGCTGGTGCACGTCGCTACAGAACATAGACGGGCTGGAGGGCTGTACGAATCTGGCGTCCCTCTACCTCAACAGATGCGAGTCGCTGCAGAACGTAGGCGGGCTCCAGGGGCTTACGAACCTGAAAAGCCTCGACCTTAGCGGGTGCACGTCGCTGCAGAACGTAGACGCGCTGAAGGGCTGCACGAATCTGACGAGCCTCTTCCTCAACGGGTGCGAGTCGCTGCCGCGAGCACTGCAAAGATCTTTTCATTCTTTTGAGCACATCGGCACAGCATACGAACAGTTTATGAAAGCTTTAAATGCATCCAAAGGAAACCAACCATGAAAATCACTAAAGCAACTTTAAAGCAAATCATCAAAGAAGAAGTAGTTAAGCTTCTTATTGAACAAGACGAATATGATGATTATGATTACGAAGAAGAGGAAGAAGAACTTACTTACGCACAAAAAATAATCAGACTTCTATCTTCACCTGATCCTGGCACTTTTGCACAAGGATTAGAGGTTTATTTACTTTTCAAAGACGATATTGAAGCCAGCGATCCAGCAGGAAATAATCAGATCTTAGAAAAATTAAGAGTGATTGATCAGTTTGCAAGGTCGCCAGACATACAAAACGTTAATTTCTTGTCGGGCTTAAGTGTTCTAAACGTTACAGAAAAAATCATCCTCGAAGGGTGCAAATCACTGCAGAACGTGGACGGACTCCAGGGGCTTACGAACCTGTGGAGGCTCGACCTCGGCTTCTGCAACTCGCTGGAGAACGTAGACGGGCTGGAGGGGCTTACGAACCTGACGTGGCTCGACCTCAGTGAATGTAAGTCGCTGGAGAACGTAGACGCGCTGAAGGGCTGCTCGAACCTGACGACCCTCTATCTCAACGGGTGCGATAAGCTGCAGAACGTAGATGGGCTGGGGGGCTGTGCGAGTCTGACGAGCCTCGACCTCAGCTGGTGCAAGTCGCTGCAGAACGTAGACGGGCTAAAGGAATGCACGAACCTGACGCACCTCACCCTCGAAGGGTGCGAGTCGCTGGAGAACGTAGACGGGTTAAAGGAATGCACGAACCTGACGGAACTCGACCTCTACAGGTGCGAGTCGTTGCAGAACGTAGACGGTCTGGAGGACTGCACGAATCTGATAAGCCTCAGCCTCGAAGGGTGCAAGTCGCTGCCAATAAAATTGCAAAAATATTTTGGAACTGATAGCAGCGGCACAGCATACGAACAGTTTATGGAAGCTTTAAAAGCATCTAAAGGAAACCAACCATGAAAATCACCAAAACTAAACTAAAGCAAATAATCAAAGAAGAAGTTGTTAAGCTTCTTGTTGAACAAGACGAATATGATGATTATGATGATTATGATTACGAAGAAGAAGAACTTACTTACGCACAAAAAATAATCAAGCTTCTAATTTCAGATGATTCTGCTAATGTACAGCAAGGTCTTTCAATTCTTGACGCCCTTGAAGATCCACAACCTGGATTTTCACAACTCGAATATCAACAACTCATCGATACAATTGCAAGTCATTTCGTTTTCGACTCAAAAAGTAATTCAATAACTACACAAGGATTTGATCTTCCGCAAGAAATTGTTCCGCAACAACTTGGGATGATTTTAAACTATTTTGCTGAAAAATCTGATCGTGTTAAAAATATGCTTGATCAGATTGAGAGACTTAATATTGCAAATGATTTTATCACAAACGTTGATTTTTTAAGGTTTTGCAAGAACCTGACGAGCCTCAAACTCAACGGGTGCACGTCGCTGGAGAACGTAGACGGACTCCAAGGACTCACGAACCTGACGGACCTCAACCTCTACAAATGCGAGTTGCTGCAGAACGTAGACGGGCTGGCGGGCTGTACGAACTTGAATTGGCTCAACCTCAACAGGTGCAAGTCGCTGCAGAACGTGGACGGGCTAAAGGAATGCACGAACCTGATGTACCTCTACCTCAGCTTCTGCGAGTCGCTGGAGAACGTAGACGGGTTAAAGGAATGCACGAATCTGACGAGCCTCAACCTCGGCTTCTGCAATTCGCTGCAGAACGTAGATGGGTTGAAGGGCTGCACGAACCTGACGAGCCTCTCCCTCATAGAGTGCTCATCGCTACCACCAGAATTACAAGAAAGGTTTGAATCTGATAGCAGTGGCACAGCATACGAGCAGTTTATGGAAGTTTTAAAAGGATAATATTTTTTTGTATTGTCCTTTGACTGCTAACTATTTAAAGCAAGGATACCAAAACTATGCAAGATTTATATGGTGATATTAACGAAGAAGAAATTACTCGTTCTAACGAGGAAAGAAAACAAAGGCAAAGAGAAGCTATTAAAAAAATGCTTCGACTTGGCATGATCTCAAAAGAAGAAGCATCTCAACTTTATAAAAAAGCAGGAGGCACCGCCACTCTTGAGGAAGAAGAAATAAACGAGAAAAAGAAAAAGCAACAAAAGGGCAAGAAACGTGCTCGCAAGGTAGCTGATAGAAAAAAGAAAAAGAATTCTTCAGGAAAGAAAGATGCTTGTTATCATAAAGTTAAATCTCGTTATAAAGTTTGGCCATCTGCATACGCTTCAGGGGCACTTGTTAAATGTCGTAAAGTAGGTGCTAAAAATTGGGGCAATTCCAAAAAAGAATCTATTGATTTTGAGCATCTCGATCAAATAATTGATGAAGAAATAAATAAAGTTTTTGAAAGCAAAGAAATGTCCGACCAAGATATTAAGAAAATAAAAGAAATTATTGGTCAACTTGAAGATTCTGTTAAAAAGCATGGCTCTCAGGCAGATTTTCTTAGTTCTCTTATTGACGAAGAAATACAAAAAGAGCTAAATGAAAAAAAAAGAAAACTAACTAAGAAGCCATCATCTGAAACTTCTCTTCGCGATTGGTTTGGTCGTAAAGGAGCACCTGGAAAGAAAGGTGGCTGGGTTGATTGCAACACTTGCAGAAAGGACGAAAAGACAGGCAAAAAGAAGTGCTCTCCATGCGGTAGGTCTGGAGATGAAAAAAGATCTAAATATCCTTCTTGCAGACCAACACCATCAGCTTGTGGAGAGCGTGGAAATTGGGGCAAGAAATCAAAATCAGGTAAAAAAGGATGAAAATAACTAAATCAAAATTGAATCAGATCATCAAAGAAGAAGTTGTTAAGCTTCTTATTGAACAAGACGAATATGATGATTATGATGATTATGATGATGAGGAAGAACTTACTTACGCACAAAAAATAATAAGATTTCTATCTTCAAATGATCCTGACACTTTTGCACAAGGATTAGAGATTTATTCATTGGTCAAAGACGAAATTGAAGTTAACGCTCCAACAGAAAATGATGAGATTATAGCAAAGCTACAAGTAATTGATCAGTTTGCATTGTCAGATATAAAAGAAGAAAATGTTAATTTCTTGTCAGGCTTACGTGAACTAAACGTTACAGAAAAAATAGACCTCAAAGTGTTCGATTCGCTGCAGAATGTGGATGCACTCCAGGGGCTTACGAGCCTGACGAGCCTCGACCTCAGCAGGTGCTGGTCGCTACAGAACGTAGACGGGCTAAAGGAATGCACGAACCTGACGAGCCTCGACCTCGGATGGTGCAGGTCACTGCAGAACATAAATGGGCTCCAGGGGCTTACGAACCTGACGGACCTCAACCTCGAAAGGTGCACGTCGCTGCAGAACGTAGACGGGCTCCAGGGGCTTACGAACTTGACGAGCCTCTTCCTCACCGGGAACAAGTCGCTTCAGAACGTAGATGCACTCCAGGGGCTTACGAACTTGACGAGCCTCGACCTCAGCAATTGCAAGTCGCTTCAGAACGTAGACGGGCTCCAGGGGCTTACGAACCTGACGGACCTCGACCTCAGCCGGTGTAGGTCACTGCAGAACGTAGACGGTCTGGCGGGCTGTACGAACCTGACGACCCTCGTCGCTTACTGGTGCGCGTCGCTGGAGAACGTAGACGGTCTGGCGGGCTGTACGAACCTGACGAGCCTTGATCTCACCTTCTGTGAGTCGCTGCCACGAGCACTACGAAGATTTTTTCAATCTTCTGAATACTACGGCACAGCATACGAGCAGTTTATGAAAGCTTTAAATACACCTAAAGGAAACCAACCATGAAAATCACAGAAGCCAAATTAAAGAAAATAATCAAAGAAGAAACGGAAGCTATTGAAATGGTAGACTACCATCTTGAAAATAAGATTCCTTTTTCAAGAAATATTTATCGTATTGGGTCTGATAACTATTTTCGTGTTATTCACGAAGCAAGAAAGATGTACGAGAATAAAGAAATTAATCCTCAGTTAATTGATCTTCATACCCTCAAGCATACCGATTTGGGCGAGTGGGCAATGTTTGAAGGCGAGAGAGTTCCGCTTGATTTTCCAATGTACGATGAAGTTTTAGAAGAAGAGTCCAAGAAAAAAGACCCGCCACTAAACAAGCCAACCAAAAATACTGGTTCAGGAAAGAAATATAAAGTTTATGTTCGCGATCCAAAAACAGGTAATGTCAAGAAAGTTACTTATGGTGACGCAAAAGGTGGTCTAAAAGGCAACTGGAACGACCCAGAAGCTCGTAAAAGTTTTGCTGCAAGGCACAAGTGCGATCAGAAAAAAGATAAAACAAAAAGTGGCTATTGGGCTTGTAGGGCACATAAAGACTTTGGCAAGGATGTCCCAGGTAGATTCTGGTAAGGGCGACATAATGAAACTAATATTAGAAAACTGGCGGAAGCTTATAAACGAACAGGTTGTTGAATTCCCAAGTGATGCAACTGTTTCCCAGCGTTATGAAAGTTATAAAACACACATAAACTCAGCAATTGCCCAAATAGAGTCTTTAATAGAGATTTTTGAGCGAAAAGGTTCAACCACAGAAGATTTAGTTAATATTAAAATGAGTCTTGAAAGGTTGCGAGATGACGAGATGCTGAAATACGACATAGAAGGATACGAATGAAACTTTTAATGGAAAATTGGCGACAGTTTATTTCTGAAGAGATTATACCGTTTGAAAATAAAGCTATTGTTTATCATGCTTTTGGTAAAGGCTCTAGAGGAAATGAAAGTCTCCAAAAAGACCAAATTTTAAATAGAATAGAAACGTTAAGAGAAAAAGGGTTTATTCCAGGCGAGGGCGACCTTTATGGTCGTGGTATTTATACCGTTAGAAATTCAAATGATCTTTTATATGAATATGGTGATTTTGTTTTAAAATTTGAAGTTCAAAATTTAAATAAATATGCGATTTTTGATTACAAAGAAGCAAAAAAAGTATATGGAAGAAGCCATAATTTAAAACAACAATTAGAGCAAAATGATTTACTTATAGACGAAGATTTGGAAGAGATTTGTAATCAAACAGACTTACTCAACAGAAGAGATGAACCATTTACAAGTGAACAAGCTCTTAAATTTTCAACGTATCTAGAAAACAATACAAGTGAAAAACAAAAAATACATGGATTAGTTTTTACAGGCAGGAAAGACGGTTCTGTCTTAGTCGGGTATAAAATTTCAGATTTTATTCTTGTTGGATTTGGAGAAACTTTATCAGTTAAAAGCACCAATTTTAATAATTTCTTACAAGACCCGCAAAAATTTATAGAAGATATGAAAAGTATTTATACAATACAGGATGATAAAATAAATTCAGATTCTTTTTTCGATAGAATTAGAGATGCATTTTATACAAAAATTAAATCAGTTCAAAATTATACCAACAACAAAGAAAATATAAAAAGAAACTTTATCTCTGATATTTTAATGATCTCAATTTATATTGTAGAGGAAGAATACTATATACAAAGAATGAGAGAGTCTTTAGCACCAAAAGTATTTGAATATTATAAAAAATCGACTGATGTTGATTCTGATGAAGATATAGAAGAAAATGAGGATTACGATGCAGCTATCTTTGAAGCTGAAGAGGCGTTAAAACAAGAAATCAAATCAATAGTTAAAAATGAGATTACAAGATTTGTCACATATTTAGATTTCATTTTTAGAAAATTTAAATTAACTGATGAGCCTGCAGAGATAAACATTATAGATTTAGAAAGACCATTTAACATGAGTGGGGAACAAAATGTTTGATTACCCATTCATAAAAAAAATATAAATATAAAAAAATGAGTGGGGGGAGGAAATTTTAAACAATGTCTTCTAATTTTAAATATACTTATGGCTTGGGGCATGTTCCATCATTTCAAACATCATGCAAGCCTTATTTTACATCTTCTTTAACAGTTCCGGCTTCTGGCTCGACGCCATTAGAAATAAGTTTTGAATCAGTTACTAGATTTGTTATCATCACCAATACTTTAGAAGCAAGTGCAACTGAAACACCATTACGTTTTGGAGCTAGTGAAAATGGGGTGAAAGGCGTAGAAAATAATAACTATGGTTTATTACAAAATGGTCAGTCATTTGAAGCAGATTTTAAGTTAACAAAAATATATTTAATGTCCAATACAGCAAATGAATGTTCAGCTTCTGTTATCGTAGGTCTTACTGGAATAAGCTCACAACATTTAATTGATAATTGGTCTGGCTCATCGGGGGTAGGATAATGGGTTTTACAAAAATAAAAGGTCCAGATAAAATATTAGGTGCTGACAAAGTTTATATTGATGGACCTGCTTCAACTTTTGGTGATTTAAACGTCATAACAATAACACCTCAAGGGCAGGGTGACTTTGTTAATGGCTTCAATAATCAAGTTTTTGTATCTTCATCGTTTCAAGGATCTTCAGTTTCGATTACGGGCGGACTCTGCAACTTGACAAGTGGTACTGATGTGTCGGGGTCAGCAACGGTGCAGTTGCGAAGAGGATTAAAATATCGACCAGGGCAAGGTGCTCTATTCAGAGGAACAGCAGTTTTTGATACTCCGGCAGCTGGAAACGCTCAGTTTATTGGAGTTGGATCTGCTGAGAGTGGGTATTTTATTGGTCATTTCGGTGAGGCTTTTGGTATTTTGCATTCCCAAACGGGGCAGAGAGAAATAAGAAAGCTAACTGTGACGACAGGTGCAACAACCGGAAATGTTACAGTTACACTAAACGGAAACTCAGTTGTAATTCCGGTGTCAGGTGGAAGTAATACAACTCAAACTGCATATCAGCTTGCAATTGGTGACTACTCTCAAGTTGGCGACGGTGGGTGGATAACTGATGTTATTAGCAGTAGCGTGTATTTTATTTCTGCTCGCGCAACTCCTGGTTTGAACGGCTCATACTCGGTTGCAGGATCAAGTATTGTGGGATCTTTTTCCCAAATAAAAGCAGGAGCATCCCCGACGAGCACTTTTATCCCATCAGGTTCCTTTAACATAGACAGACTGGATGGCACAGGACCGTCTGGTATGTCTTTAAACCCAACAAAGGGGAATGTTTACGGTATTCAATATCAATATCTTGGATTTGGGAACGCAGGATTTGAAGTTGAAGATCCAGAAACAGGAAAGTTTATTTCTTTTCACATGATAAAAAATGCCAATTCAAGAACAACTCCCGTCTTAAAAAATCCAAATACTTCTTGTCTTGCTACGTGCAGCAACATTGGCGGTTCGGATTCCAAAACTTTAAAAGTAGGATCGATTGCAGGATTTGTTGAGGGTGATGTTATTCCATTGGATCCAAAATTCTCAAAGTCATTTGACATAAGCTCAGTTTCAACAACATCGACTTACAAGCCACTTGCACTTTTAAAAGTTAATCGTATCATAAATAATGAAAGTTGCTTTGGGGAGTTCGATCTTGTGCAAATCTCTTTGGCAAACGTTGTAAATAATAAGTATTACACCATTGGTCTGTTTAGAAATGCTAAAATAACAGGTGACGTAAATTATCAATATATCAATGAAACACAAAGTATTGTTTCAGCAGCCACTCTAAACCCAGCCACTGCTACTATCACAAATTTGGCGAACATTACTCCGTTTTATGAAGTCACAATCGGTGGAGATCAATCAAAAACAGAAATGTTAGAAAATTTAAGATTTGTCACATCTGTTGGTAAAGATATACTTATCGCCATAAAAGGGAATGGTTCCGTGACGGGGAATGTTATTTTTACTTGGTTTGAGCAGCAGTAATGAACTTCCCATTCACAGAACAAAAAGTTGGTAATCAACTATTTTTACGAGAATTTAAAGAAACTACAAGCTCTGAAGAGTTAATTTGGCACCAAGATCGCGAAGACAGAAAAATAAAAGTTTTAGAATCAAACAATTGGTTTTTACAGATGGATAACGAACTACCTGTTTTATTAAAAGAAGGCACTACTTATAACATACCAGCTTATGTTTACCATCGAGTAATCAAAGGTAACGGCGCTTTGCGTTTATTAATACATAAAGGTGAGCAAATTTAAATGGCTTATAATATCAACAGCAACAGTTTTGTAACAGGAACAAGTGTTTTAACTCCATACTCTGATGAGGCTTACAGCATAGGAGAAGAAAACTTAAGAATTGAAACTCTTTATTCTCATTATGCAAATGCAGCAGTTACTTTTACTGCGATAAATGCAGAGGGAGATTCAATAACAAAAGGTCAAGTTGTTTTTGTTACTGGTGTTTCTGGACAAACGCCTACTGTTGCTCTTGCTGCATGTGATGATCCAAATAAAATGCCAGCTTTTGGTGTTGCAGCTTCTAACGCAAATAATGGAGCAGAAGTTCAAATCATTACTCTTGGTAGTTTAAAAAATGTAAACACAGCAGGCTATAGCCTTGGTGACACACTTTACGTTCAAACAGGCTCTGGTGGAACATCTGGTAGCTTTACAAAATTAGCTCCAACTGGTTCATTTAATTTATTGCAGAACATTGGGCAAGTTATGCGCGTCGATGCTTCTGCTGGGCAAATTAAAGTTGGCGGCGCTGGTCGTACCAACGCAACACCAAACCTAGACAAAGGTTTTCTTTTTGTTGGAAACGATCAAGATGTTTCTGTAGCAGACGATACTATTTTTGTGTCCTCTTCAGCAAATTTAGTTGGTATTAATACAGTTGATCCAACGGATACTCTTGATGTTGATGGAGGCTTAAGAACACGGGCTGGTCTAC
>Ga0208644_1000998_pt1 | contig 24474 bp, 33 predicted proteins | sample VirMetDEL_Nov_18_FD_184517 | JGI IMG/M metagenome (GOLD analysis project Ga0208644, IMG submission 184517) | Aqueous microbial communities from the Delaware River and Bay under freshwater to marine salinity gradient to study organic matter... | ecosystem: Environmental > Aquatic > Marine >...
TAATTAATGTCTAAGATATTTTCTTCTCCTATAGCTTCTCTAGCATAGGTTGTTAAATCCATTATTTCAAAGTTTCTCAATAAAAGTTCTTTATTTTCATTCAAAGTTTGAATATGTTTATACTTACTATTTATGGGGCACGCGTCATAAATATCAAATACATTTCCAAATTCTTGTAATAAAGATACCGCTCTTTTTTCTCCAATCCCAGGTATACCTGGAATATTGTCCCCCTTATCTCCTGTTAGACATTTTATAGTAATGTAGTCTTGTATAGAAAATTCATGGGTATCTTCCCAAGTATCAAAAGTAGACTCTCTTCTATTTATGTAGGAAAATCTAGATACTTTTGGGCCTACTAGCAAATCCCAATCTCTGTCTGAACTAATCAACCACATATGCTCTACTTCTGCATTTGTAGATAAATATCCAGCAATATCGTCTGCTTCTACTCCATCATACTGAAGTACTATATCGGTATTTCTAAATATGTCTAAAACTTTATTCATCTCGGTGAAGAATATTTCAAAAGCAAGTTTTTCTTCTTCACTTTGATTCTCGTATTTTAGTTTTCTGTCTAACTTATATTCTGGATATATACCTTTTCTATAAGTACTGCTTCCTTTATCACACGCAAGAATTATAGTGCCACAATTATACGAGCTTGCTAGCGAATTTACAGTTTTTATATAGTCTTCTGCGAACTCAACCCTATTCTGGTGTTTCCATCTAAAACCTAAGTTTAGAGCATCAATAACAATAACTCTTTTTTTACTAGGCTTTTTTAAATCATTAAACTGTACTGCCATTTACAAACCTCGGATTTTCTAGACTTAACCATTCATCAGCCAACATAACATAGCATCTTAGATGAGATATATAAAAATACTTTTCTACTTTTTCAGGCTCATCCTTAGTAACTACAAAAATCTTAGATCTATTATATTTAAAAAATAAAACAGGTTTTTTCTCTGAAATTTTTGCTTGATTAACTGCTTGGGCCCACCATCTAGTAAACTCATTGGATTTATTAGTTATAATTTTATCATCAAAATGTGAGTTTTTATAAAATTTTACTTCTATACAGTAATTTAAGGACGTATCTGGAACAAATAAATCCCCTTTCATAAATGGCAGGGCACCAGACATTGGCACTCTTTCGAAAGGTAGTCCCGTATGCTTTTTAAGTAATTCTTTTACTTGTTTTTCGCCTTCGGCACCTTTAGCTCTTGAATCAACCATTCTTCATGCCTTTATAATATGCAATATATTCTGGCCAACTGAAAAATCCTTTTCTGATATAACACCAAAATAGTCCATCATATACACTATTCATTTAAATTCCTTACTACTTCTAGCTTTTCTTGATACTCAGCTATCTTTGAAACTTCTTCTTCTACCGCACTCATGATATCAGAGTGGTCTCCAATACCTGCTGAATTTTGTAGGTAAACTTCTAAATTTAGTCTATGATAGCCTATTTTACCTAAAAAATAATTTTCTGCTGCTGACAGTATTTCATCTCTCATTGTTCTAACCTGCTAATATTTTTTTCTTTGATTACTTCTATTTTATTTAGGAGAGGATGTGTCCACCCATGGGATACCATATAAGTATTTAAATCTTCCTCTTCTAATAAAACCTCTACTAATTTCTCTCTTCCTAGTTCATCAATTACATTAATAACTTCATCTAGAAATAAAACATTTAGTTTACTTTTAGATATGCTACTCATCAATTTACGAATGGAAAGAAGAGTCGCAGTGTTCACTCTAGCTAGCTCTCCACTACTTAAAGCTAAAATATCGACATCATTTCCATTATCTGATAAAGACACATTTAATTTATCCTTTTCTACTACAAAAGATAGCCCAAATCTACCATCACTTAACTCAGATAAGTAAGAGTTTGTCAAATCTTCTAGTTCTTTTACTAGATTTTCTAGTTTATAAGCTAAAAGCCCATTTGTTGAAAATGCTCGTTTCAAAATATCTAAATTAGACAAAAGCTTCTCTTCTTTGTTAAGAGCTGTTTGAGCTTCTTGTAGATCATTTTTTAACTTTTCCGCTTGTTCTAGTACTAACTTAATTCTAGTATTATTTTCTTTTCTTTTATCGTTTTCTGCTTGCACTTCTAAAATTTGCAAGGTTACTTTATTTATTTTTTCTTTAATAGAGTCTATTTCTGTCTGTAAAACATTTCCATCTAGATATTCAGAAGAAATGCTGCTATCGTATAAAGATAGCAGCTCTTGAAATTCTTTATATTTTTTATTCTTTTTTTCAATGGAGGTGTTTGTTTCTTTAATATGGCTTATTTCGGCCTTTAGGTTTTTTATTTCCTGATCCGCTTCCTCGCATTGGTTTTTTCTTCGGTTTATTAGATCCTGTATTGTGATGGGCTTTATTTCTTGTTTGCATGTTGGGCATTTTCCTCCTAACTGCTCTAGTTCTAGCAGTTCTTTAGCGTTTTGATCTTTTATACGCTGGTTGTTGCCTAGGTTTAACATAAGATCGTCGTATGATCTTACTCCTTTCTCTTCCTCTTTAGTTTTTGCGAAGTCAGAGGGTTTAATAGCACTTAATAAGTCTTTATAAGTGTTATTTTTTGATATTTTTTTATTTTTTTCCGAAATATTTTGAAAGTCTACAGATAAAGAACGTAATCTTTCTTCGTCTTCTTCCGAGATTTTTGGAAGATTTAACATAGGCTGTGGGGTAGTATCGTCAAGTTTATTTCGATCTAACCATTTTTCCGTACTTTCAACAGCGCTTTTTAATTTTATAACATTATTAGATATATTCTTAGCCGCTTCTTTAAATATTTCATAATATTTCTCGTATTCGTCTATACCAAAAAGATCTGTTAGAAATTTCTTTCTATTAGCATCTGTAGCTGTTAAAAATTGTAAACTAGCGCCGGTGTTCTGGTATACTAACTGAGAAAACGTCTTAAAATCTAGTTTTAATACTTCCTCAAGAGTCTTATAAGTATTTGTAGCTGTGTGGCTAGAAATATCCTCACTGTTTTTTATTAGTTTTACTTTTATAGTTCCTCTACTTCGACGAACTTCTATTTTGTAATTATCATTATCCACAGAAAAATCTAGAGAGATATTATAACCTTTGTTAAACTCTCTATTTTGTATATCTGCTTTTTTGATATTTTTAGAGTTCTTATTAAAAAGAACTTCTTCGAGTATTAGCGGTATAGAAGATTTTCCCGCCCCATTTTTGCCTATTAGCTGAGTTAGGGTACTATCGCTTAAATCTAATTTATTTCCGCTGCCGTAACTAAAGCAATTATCCCATTGCAAAGTTTTTAGAGTAATCATGAAATGTACCTAATATATCTTTTACATTATCTGACTCTAGTTCTAGAATATAAGTTAGATATTCTACTAACTCATCTTCCATGCTCATATCTTTTTCAAGAATTAATACGGCTTCTGTTTTTCTCTTTATCAACTTTTTGTCTAAAAGTTCTGAATTTGCTACTAGAGAAAGGTCTGCTATATCACCTTCAAGCTCATAGATCGTATGGTGGTAGTCAGTTTGCACCATATCTTCTTCTGAGGAGACTAATTTTCTTATTAACTGAGGAAGTTGAAACTTTTCCCAAGTCCAACTATTTTCCTCTGTATCTATTAATAGATAGCCCGTTTCTACTTCCGTTCTATGAAAAGAGGTAGTCATAGGACTTCCTGGGTATACCAAGTTTAACTGAGTATTTTTATGACTATGTAAATCGCCAGCAAATACTACAGGAAATGGCTCGAATCTTTTAAGATCAATTTCTGGTGTAACATGAGGTGGGATGGCTCCTCGCACATGGGTAAACAACGGTCTTCTTGAATTAAAATCAGTAATATGCCAGTTACCGTGTACCTCACAGTACGGGAGCACCCCAAAATGATCTTCATTGTGAATAGAGTCGATTATTTCAATGTGTCTATTCACCTCCTTGCTTGCTTTTTTCAGTTGTGTTAGAAAAGTTTTATGTTTTTTAGTGGCTTCATGGTTTCCGTCGTAAATCAAAGTACGAACAGCCGTGCCAGAGATAAATTCAAAGAATAACTCTAACTCACCCATTGAAGGGATTCTATCAAATAGATCCCCTCCAATGATATGAAGATCAACATCTTTTTCGATTTCGTGTACATCTGAAAAGAACTTTAAATATCGCTCACGAGCCCACTGCTCAGGAACATTTTTTTGCCCTAATTTTATATGCCAGTCGGCTGTGAACAATATTTTCATTAGTAAGGCAGATCCTCAGCGTCTAGTTCTTCTGAAACTTCGGCAGGAACTCCTCCTGCGTCAGCTACTCCTTCCAAAAAAGTTTTCTGCTGTTCTGCAGACGGACGAGGAAGAATTTCATCCATAGATCGAAGATCAGCAATTAATGCTTGTTCGGCAGTGTCTAATGCTCGAGGCTTACATTTTAGAGCTTGAAGCTGGTAATCTACATTGTATACATTAGGACCAGTTTTAACTCGTCGAAAGTGTACATCCCACCCAGTATCTGGGTCTGTAGGATCTCCTAAGTCATCAGCAGCTAATTTGATTTGCTCCATCAGTTTCTTTTTAAGATTTAAAATTTTTATTTCGCCATCATGAATACACTGAATAGCGTATGCCCAACCGCATCGCTTTTCTGGGTGGTATTTTTTCACCCAATCCGTTTCTGCATTATCAAATGTTTCCGTTTCTCTATTAAAAGCAAGACATTCCATAGGAATCTGCTTTTTGTTCTCACCTTCTACCCAATAAACATATCGAGGTAAAATGTCTCCTACCAGGCGAATTTTGTTGTCGCCATCAGTGTATGCGTACTGCTTCAGACTTGATTTCTGTGCAGAACCTTTTGATTCAGTAAATTTCAATCCCATTAATTTTCTCCTATTGCGTCTTCAAACAGAAAAAATACTTTACTATCTTTAACTGTCAGAAGTCTATTGCCTGTTATTTTCTTGTCTAAAATGTACAAGTCAAGAGAAGTATCTTTCGATATTCTATAGTTATTATAGTTTCTCATGCTTGCTATTCTTACATACTCTACCCATTCAGAAACTGAATACTGAGAAAAGTAGTAAAATATCTTTTCAGGATGAATAAGAAAAGAAGAACCAGAGTAGTCTTTTCCATATACAGAGTAGAGTATATCTTTTCTGTTTTTAGGTATAGAATTAAAAGTAAGAAGATGCAGGATTGCAAAAAACTTCTTTGCTTTTCTATCTGATTCTTTTATAATCTTATTCCAGTCGAAAAGTATCATATATTATATCAAAACTTTTTAAAATTGTCAAGAACTATTTTTACTCATGTTCAGTATTTTATAGCCTTGTTTCAAGTAGTATCCCTTTCTATTATTAGCCTGTTTTCTAGCAGTATTTCCTTTTAGGTTAATATCTATAATTACAGGGTCTTTCTTATTTTCATTTATTCTTATAACCCTGCCTATTAACTGCGTTAACAAAGGTTCGTTATTTACTGGTGTTCCAAGTATTAAACAGCTAAGTTGGTCTATTGAAACCCCTTCTGAAAATATAGATTGAGTTCCAAATAAAATCTTTTTATCTTCTCTAATTTGTTCCATTAGAGAAATTCGTTCATCTTGAGGGGTCTGACCCGTTATCAAAACTCCTACGTCACCAGTTAGCTCGCAACATTTTCTAAGCAATTCTACTCTATCCGCTACAACTAGAACTTTATGCCCTTTAGCGGCGTATACACTTGCAAGTAAAGACAGAAAGTGTTGATACTCCTCATTATAAGCAAGGTGATTAACCTTCTTTGCCCAAGGTATATTCATACCATCTAAAAACCGTATCTCAGAGTCAAAGATATGTATTTTAGGAGTCATATAATTCTCTTTTGGAGGAAAATAGACTGTAGGGCTGAAATAATCTCGGAATACTACATGCTTCCCGTCTTTTCTTTCAATAGTTCCAGATAAGCCAATTTTATAACGAGCCTTTGACTTATCAATAATGTTTTTAAAAGTAGGGCTTGATACGTGGTGCATTTCATCTAGAATAATAGTACCGAATTCATTGATTATGTCTGGTACTCTCCTTGTGAGAGTTTGTACATTACCTATGACGATTGGTGCATCTGTATCAAACTTACCACTACCAATTATACCAGGACTAATTCCAAAAACTTTTTCTACCTCTTTTTCCCACTGATTTCTTAGAGCTACAGTATGTACTACTACCAAGGTCTTCTGTTTTAACTTTGAAGCAATTGCAAGCCCTGTGAAAGTCTTTCCCCAGCTTACCCAAGCATTGATAATACAATTATCATCTATAGCGTCATAAATCTTCTGTTGGCTTTCTCTTAATGAGAATTTAAATTCTGGAAATTCTACTGGAATCGACAGCCTTTTATCTACTACTTCGTACCCTTCTGGTATTAGATCTATTCTTCCGCAAGGAATACTTACCATTTTGCTACGAATCCTCCCCATATTTTTTATAACCGTAGGAGGGTCAGTAGGATTATAAGAAGGTATAGCATAAGTTAATTCTTTGTCTAGCAAAGAAACCTGAGTATCGTTTTCCAATGATAGGTAGATTCTGTCTGATATAACTGCTTTCATATTTTTCTTTTTGTGTCTTTTTTACGTTCTTCACTGAACTCATAAAGAATCCAGGGGTGATTTCCATTGTATAGTATACCTGCCCAGGTCATGTATGCCAATGGTGGACGAAGCACTGGAAAAGGAGAATTTATTCCTTTTATCCATACTAAACAAGTTACACCCCTGTCTTCCACTTTTAGTATTTTATGGTATCTTAAAGATACTAAAAGGCTTTTTTGATATTCAAATACAGTACCTTCTGAATCTATATATCTCTTTGCTGTGGATTTAAGCATAGAGGGAATATCATGTACAGCCTTATTTAAGACAGCTTTGTTAGGATAAGAAGACCGAAGTCTTCTTACTCCTAACTTATCGCTTTTTATATTCTTATCGTCTAGACATAGACCATCTAGAAACACAATTCCATCTTTCTCTTCGATAAGAGCCTCCTTTGGGAGAATAAATAATGGAAATTTCGCATTAAATATTTGTGTACTCTTTCTCAAATTTACCAAAGCTGTAATCATCTCCTATTTCGAAGTCGCAGCCGATAGGAGCGCCTTCGATATGACAGCCTACTCTAGGCTTTTGAACATATGTTTTTAGCAACCCACAGTACATTTCTACTTCATCTTCTGGCACTTCTGCCAAAATAGAATCGTGTACTAGGGCGAAAATTCTACTCTTCATATCTGCATTTAGAATAAAATTGTGCATATCAATAGCACCTAATAAGTTAATATCACTAGCTGCGGACTGTACCAAAAAATTAATTCCAGATCTAACTTCATGGCTTGCTACTCCTTTGTCTGAAGAAAAGACGTTAGGGAGTCTTCTCTTTCTGCCAAATACTGAATATACGTGTCCAATTTTACTTATTTCCTGCTGTTTTGACTCTAACCAGTCTCTTAATTTTGAGAACTGGTTAAAATAATCATCAATTACTTCCTGAGCCTCTGATTTTGAAAAGTATTTTCCAGAGTCTTTAGTTACTTGAGCACTAATTTTAGCGGCTCCCGCACCATACATGATACCAAAGGTAACTGCTTTCGCAGCCTGTCTTTTAACACCATACAACTCTGCAACTTCTTCTACTTCACAAGGTAATTTAAAAACTACTTTTGCGATAGTAGAATGAAAGTTTCCTCCAGATCTAAATACGTCTTGCAGTTTTTTATCTTTCGCAAGAACAGCAGCTACATAAACTTCCGCAGTGGTTAAGTCCATTGCAACTATTTTATGTCCTGGAGCTGCTTTAATACAGCCTTTTACCGCAGGGTTATCCCGCGGAAGTTGCTGCATGTTGAGCTTACCTGAGCTACTAAGTCTGCCACTAGTAGTGCCATGTAAGCTAAAGTTAGTTCTTAATCTGCTATCTCTATCGAGTTGGGGTATAATCTTATCAAGATAAGTATTTTTTATTTTACCTTTTTGTCGAATGCTGAGAATATGAGCAGGTATATTATGCTCTTCTGCTAAGGTTGCCAATACTTCTGCGTCTGTCGAATGTGCTCCAGTTCCTGTCTTTTTTCCAGTAGGTTTTAGACCTATAAAGTCAAATAACAATTTTCTAAGCTGTAGAGTACTATTTGGATTGAACTCTTTTTCTTGAAATTGTTCAAACTTTTTAACTTCCTCATAGGAATATAAACCTTTAGTCGCCTCTTCGATATCACTGCTCATAATTTCTTGAGCTAGCAAAAGTCTTTGTCTATCAAACGGAACTCCGTTTTCTTGTACATCTTTCAAAAACCTCATAGCAGGAATTAATAGTTGCTTATATACCCTACGAATTTGTGGGTCTTTATCTAGCTCCTGCTTAAAGATATCATAAAGTAGAAACGTTACTGCCGCATCAATGGCTGCGTAAACTTGAATAATATCAAAAGGAATCATATCAAAACTGAAATTTCCCTTTAAAATACCATTCTTTCTACAGTAATTATCAATAAAGTCATACATTGGTTTCTCATAGTCACCGTACTTAGTATGACGAATAGCAAGCTGCTTAAGACCATGATTACCAGGATTTTCATCTAACATATAATGCATGAGCATGGTATCTTCAATGTTTGGAAACTCAAACTTGAAGTGGTACTCCAGCATTGCTAAGTCAAACTTTGCATTATGCATAATTACATTTTTCTTAGTAAAAAGTTCTTGTAATTTTTCTGTGACCCTCTCATCTACATAGTCTGTATCAATATAGACTCCTGTATCTGGTTCACACGATAAACTTATACCAAGAATATATCCATCTCTCGGATATAAAGCTGTAGTTTCTGTGTCTACAGCCACATAAGGATAAGGGGCTTCAATGGCTTTACATACCCACTCGTAGGCTTGATCAGAGTCTTGTATCCCATAGAACAGAGTTTCATCAATTTTTTCTACAGTTAAATCTCCAGAAATATATCCTTTTAGTTTTTGAATTGAGTCTTCCCACATTGGGCGTGCCTCAGGCTTAAAAGACATCATAGCAGGACTAATGATAGGAATAAACTTATCATTTATTAGCCTTCCTGTATGTTCTGTTATAGCTCGTTCTTTAGTAAAATATTCGAGTGCCTCTCCCCCCACTAAAATAACATAGTCATATAAATCAATATTAATATCAATATCAACATCTCTTCGTAAAACTTTTTTCTTGCCTGGATCTGAACATAAGTGAAAGCGTTCAAAATCAAAGTCATTTTCAAAATGTTTCACGAAGTCTATTTTACTAGGTGCTTTTTCAATAAGTGCAACATTAGCCATATAAATAGTCCCCTAACTTTATTACTCTTTCCTCAGATAAATCAGCTGGATCTGAATTTTTATCAATAGGAATCTTTTCTACTCTTAAATTAATTTTTTCACCAAGGTCCGCTACTTTTTGAGTGGCCTTTTCTCCTGCTTCATCCCCGTCAAAAAAAGTATAGACTGAATTTACATTCATTACTTTTAACAGAGACATTTTATAAATATCTATATTGTTTGTTCCAAAAATACACACTACGTTGGGCAGTCCTTTGTCTATCAAATTTAGACAATCAAATATACCTTCTACTAAAATTACACTACCTTGAACCAACTCTACATCACCAGGAAATAAAGGGAGTTTTACTCCACCTGGATGAACTTTGTATTTTGGAATAATTGTATTATCCGTAGCTCTTCCCACAAAGGCTCGGATCTTGCCAGTAATATCATAAATCGGAAACACTATTCTACTTGCGTACTCCGGTTCTATACTAGTAAACGCTCTATATCTAGCTAAGGTACTCGCAGATATTCCTCTATACGTTCCTACAAATGGTGTATAGTTCTTCGGCATCTTCAAACCGATGTTATCTGCTCGAATACCCATAATTTTATCTTGTATTCTCTTTCTTTTTAAGTCTTTTGCGTTTATAGCTTCATCAAAGAATTTAAATATATTTCCTTTAAATCCACAACTAAAACAGTTCATAATTCCACTAATCTTATTTACTCGAAGAGAGGGATTACGATCTTCATGCTCAGGATTTAAACAACGTATTAAGTAGTCCTGTCCTGATGTTTGAAAGGGTATTTTTCTTTTATTTAAAAGTTCTACTACTTCCATTATTCATCTCCCTCCAAAGCTTCTGCAAGTCTTGCTTTTTCTTTTGGATTGAGAGAAGGAGTAGGTCCGATTTTTAGCGTGCGCCAGTCCATTTCACTTGTGAAATCAGACATCGGACCATTCCTCATTTTTTTACACTCAAATGTAATACAGTTATCCTCTTGATCCCATGTTTCAAGAGAAAACGCAGAGTCTGCTGCATCAAGAATGCCTTTTGCGAAGCGCGCTTCGCCGGTTGCATCAGTCTGGTATGGAGAGAAAATTAATATCTCATGTTCCTGGGCATACTGCTTTAGAGCCTTACTAACCTCTATCTGCTCTGTCCAGTCATATTGTCCATTTCTACTAGGCATATGAGATCTCTTAACCTGGTTTAGATAGTCTACAATAACTACAGATATTTCCTGTGTTGCAATTCTATGTTCAATTTCTGACTTAATCTTGGCAAGAGTAAGTGCTGGATCATAAACTATGTCTAATTGCAGATTCTTTTTCAACGGTAATTTAGTTACTTCCTTCTGAAAGTCTACAAAATTATTATGTTTTAAGAAACTATTGAAAGCGTCTTGTGAATCTTCAAATCTTCCTGCTTGAAACTTTGCTAGAATTTGAAGCTCACTCTTAGAAATCATTCTAGAGTTTAAACGCTCAAGAGGAATCTCTGTAGCTATGGAAACCATACGTCTGAATACTTGTTCTTTTGTCATTTCTATACTGAAGTACAAAGAGCTATGTCCTTGCATGTATTGATTAACAGCAATATTACTACAAGTGAAAGACTTACCAGACCCTCTTCTACCGCCTAATAGTACTAGATCTTGTTTAGCAAATCTCAAGCCAGTATCATATTCAGAGTTTAAACCTAAATTTATGTAGTTCTTTAGCTCTTCTTCTGTTTGGAAAAGCTCTATCTTCTGCATACTAACAGAATCTACATCTAGCTCTACATTGTCTCTAACTTTTATAATTATATTTTCTAAGGCTTCGATATTCTCTTCCGCTCTAGACATTGCTACTGATCTGTCAAGATATGAGTCAATTTCTGTTAGAACCATATCTTGAGTGTACTCATTTTTTAAGTATTCAAGCAGAAGATGAGCTTCAGAATCTACCTCTGTAGACTCTAAGGCCGCAAGTTTCTCTTTTACTTCTCTACTGGGTACACTAAGTTTTAGATCATCAAAGGAGGGAAGAGCGTTCTCTAAATCAAAGTGCTTAGAGATAGCCCTGAAAATTGAATGAAATTCTTTAGGTAAATATTCAAGCCGTAAATTGCCCCAGGTTTCTATATCCTGTTCTCTAATAATTGTACTTATAAGAGCAGTGGCAATATTCATATAACTGTAAGCATTTTTTAGGCGTAAATAAAGGTGGGATGCAGAAGCACCCCACCTTCAAAGTTAAGAAGAAACTATTAGTTAGCTGCTTCTTTTTTGCTGGGGTAGTCTGCAGCTTGCAGACCTCGACGCGTAAGCATAGTCTTAACGCCTCGTACAGTCTTCCCAATCTCTTCGGCGATTTCGTCCACAGTCATTTCGCTTAGGTCCCCAAGATCTTCCAGAGGATCTGTAACAGACCCTTTCATATCACGCTGGGGAGGAATAGCTTCGATCTGCTTCGAACGAAGCAAAGATAAAGCCTTACCACGAATAGAGTTCACAGGTCGACCAAGAGCCTCTGCAATTTCTTCTACAAAAGCGCCGTCAGCAACCATACTCAAGAAGGTAGACTCTTCTTCATCAGAATATGTTTTAGTGCTAGCAGGCTTTTCAGTCTTCTTAACATGGTCTGTGAGTTCCATGCTAAGAACTTTACCTTGAATTGATTTTGCTGAATATTTACCGCCAGCAAAAGCATCCGCAATTTCAGCATAGGTATACTGCCCAGAGTTAGACTCTACAAACTCACGAAGAGTGTCTTCCTCTGCTTCGCTAAAAGCACGAGAAGAGCCCGTGGCTGCGGATTCTACTTCATAACCCATTTTACGAAGTTTAGACGATACAGAACGAGTGCTAGTATCAAGATTTGCCGCTGCTTCCGCAATAGTAGATTGCGAGACAGGGCTTTCGTCACCGACAAAAGTAGTGAGCGAGTCGGTACGCTCATCAGTCCACTTAGGTACTGCCATATTAAATCTCCAATAATTCTTTAATATCAGATATGATAATTATTCCCATTGCCTCAGCTTTTTTTGTTTTTGCGGAAGCAATATTACTTTCATTAACTAGATATTTAGTATCTCTAGTAATGGATGTTTTTACTACGTAGCCTTTTTGTTGTAAAACTCCTTTTGCAATTTCTTTTGTTTTAAAAGAAAACAGTTTTCCAGTTATAACAACAACGGGACCAGAAGTTATTTCTTCTTGTGCAGTCTTCCACTCAAAGGGAAGATTTTTGTACTTATACGCATATTCAGTATTAAACCAATGCATAAAGTTAAGTATCGTTTTTGCTCCTAGACCGGCTTCTAAAAGTTTTTGCTCTGTTACTTCTGTAATATTACTTATTTGAGAGCACAATTTCTCGGAAGCTGTTTTTCCAAATAAAGGAATAGAAAACGAACCTAAAAGGTTACTAAGACCCGCACTTTTGCTTTTCTCGATCTGATCCAATAATTTATCGGCTAGTGTAACACTATTCAGCTTACTTACTACATAGTCTCTATCTAATTCGTAAATATCTGATATATCGGATAGTTCCAGCGATGCAATAGTGGCAGGCCCTAGACCTTTAATTTTTAGTGAAGAAGCAAAATGAGAAATAATTTTGCGACTTTTATCCGCACAATCACTGTTTCTACAGTACAGAAGATCATTTACCCATACAAGCTCAGAGTTACACCCTGGACAATGTGTAGGCGGCAAAATTTCTTTCAAGTTACTTCTTCCCCAAAAATGAATATATATTATACATAAATCAACAAAAGATGTCAAGAATTATTTTTCTATACGTCTTGTAATTCTAGGTATAATATCGCCAGATCTTATTACTTCTACTTTACAGCCTATTTCCAAGTTTAAAGATCTGATATACTCTATATTATGTAAAGTAGCTTTTGTTATTCTAGCTCCGTCTATTTCTATAGGATCTAATATTCCCACGGGGGATACTACTCCACTTTTTCCAGTCTGCCAGATAACATTTATAAGAGTTGTTACTTTGCCTTCTTTTCTAGTTTTTAAGGCAAAAGAACCTCTTGGATGATGAGATGTCCATCCTTGTTTTTCATAGTCTTGATTATTATCAATTCTGAACACAATTCCATCTCTAGGAAACTGCTCATATTTATCTGCCGTGGAAACGGAGAACCCGTTTTCAGCAAAAAATATCATGTCTTCTGAGAAAGAAGTTGTTATATATGGATAACACCCATGTACAATAAAGGACAGATCACGAGAGAGAAACTCATCTATGCTTTTAAGATTTAGGGAACCAGCAGCATAGTTTCTAGAGTTTGGTATTGACTTGGGAGAAACTATCTCTCCCGTGATCTGTATAGGTTGACTACTAAAAGATATTCTTTTAGGAACTAAGTTTTTAGCAAGGAACTTATCGGTAACATCAATACCATATTTTCCGTCACCCCTAGTCAGCACTTGTACTAAGTATCCGTTACTATAAGTAACGGCAACAGACGCACCGTCTAGTTTTGGACTTGCAACTATTTTTCCTTTATAGGAAGATAAAGGATTTTGCCCTTGATCTTCATAGTGTTTTTGCAAACTGTATAAAGGATGTGTGTGCTTAACTTTTCCGTTACTATTATCAAGTTGATAACCTACTTCTTTCCAACTAGCCTGCTCTGCGAGAGCATCAAACTCTTCATCAGACATAATCGGGGAGCCTTCATAATAGTGTCTGGCTGCTTTTTGTAGTAGTTTAATCAACAAAAATAAATTCCTTAGTTATAATTAAATTCAGAAAGTATTATCTCAGAATTTAAACAAGAAGTCAAGAAATATTTTTAACTATGATTGATACAGTTCTTCAAACATATCGCTAAAATATTCCATAATCTTACTTCTGCTTTCTGCTAGAGATAAAATCTCTACTAAGCCAGTAAATAGCTCGTAAGAATTAGCTAAATCTAAAGGTACGGAAATCCCTTTAGAAGAAGGCAAACTATCTCCATCAAAATTTAAATAGTATTCTCTAAGATGTAAGTATTCTTTTCCATTAAATGTATTAATAGTAAGTTTCACTTGTCTACCATCTTCGTACTCATGTACTATTCTGCTGTATTGTTCAATAGACTCTTTTTCATACATTATTTGCTCCTCCGTTCTTTAGAATGGAGGACAGAGGGACTATACTTGTAATACTGTCTGGTTTTAACAGGCGGTATGAGTCAGTGTCCCAACAAAAAAGAAGAATATTCTCAGAGGTTTCTTTGGCTCTGTTCTTCTTTTCTTGAATGTATGGAGTAGTAAAATCTAAAGTACATACATTATATTTGAGCTTATTTGAGTTAGTACTCCTATAGGTAATTATGGCGTCGCCACACCTTTCTATAAGCTCTTTAGCTTCTATTTTATTCATGCGGATTTCCAACTAATTAAAAAATCCGCAACTCACTTAGTTACTTTTTTGGGGGGTCTAACTCTATTGCATGATATATCGGTGTTTTTTCCGGCATTTCTTGATAGAGTCTTTTGTTCAGGTCTTCAATAGATACATAGTCCAAGTATGTATTTATCTTAGAGTCTGGACTCATGGAATAAATTTTTATTCCTAAAGGTTTACACATTAGATGAAACTTATATAGATATGTACTTAACTGATTATATAAATCAGTGTTCCACTGCCTTTGTTTATCAGACAGCTTCATATCATCAAAGTAATCTCCGTTTTGTAAACTAAAATCGCACCCTACTAGATATATTTCTCTGTGTCCCATCCACATTATAATATTCAGCATGGTTGCAAAAGAGTTTTGGTGCCAGACAAATTTTCCTTCTTCTGTAAGATCGGAAAAAATATCATAAACTCCCTCTGCTTTTTTAAGGGTTGCGTAATACATATTATGAAGCTTAAATAGCTTAACTCCATTATATGTTCTATTTTGATAGCCTCCTCGTAGTATTTTTATAAAGGGCTCAAAGAAGAGATCTCTATTGTAACAATGAGGATCATCCATACCAACCCAAACATCTGGCTTAATTTTAGGGTAAACATTGTTCAGCCCAAAAATTACCTTTTTAGGCCCAGGAAGTAGTGAAGAATCTATTTTGTTAAAGGACGGGCCACCACAGACAAGTATAGCTACAGAAGAGCTATACAGTCTGTGAAAACTAGAGGAGTGCCAAGCTCCTCTATTGAAGTAAAGCAGGGACATTATTAGCCATTAATAGAAGTAATGACTGAAGTAAAATATGCCGCAGCTTTACCAGTAAGTTTGCTTACTACTGCGTCATCTACTTCTTGCCCAGCATCTACGAGTGCCTTTTCCAAGGCTTCGATGGCTGCTGCTTTTGATACTCGACTAGAGCTTGAACTAGAAGAAGAGCTTGACGCCCCTGGGGTCTTCTTAACATATACTCCAGCTTTGGTTAAAATCATACGAACACCGTTCGGGCTCTCTTCTACTTCATCTGCGATTTGTTTAACAATCTCCATTGAAGTTTCGGGAGTTGGGTTTTCGCTTTCATACATCTCAATTACTTGGGCTTTCTTATCTTCATCCCACGCCATTCTACTGTTTCTCCGTTTTGGTTTTCCATAATATCCTGGGCAAGTACCCAGTTTGTCAAGTTGTTGTCTATAAAATCGGTCGCCCACTGGTTTCCTTTAATTTATAAAAACATATTATGATATAATTTAACAAAAAAGTCAAGAAATATTTTTCGTTTTCTTGTTAATATACGCTTGAATTATCTCACCTTGAGTAACTGTAGGAGCTAGAGCTGTGTCAAAGGCACAACTCAAATCAAGGTTTTCAAATATTTCTATAGCACTTTCATTTAGTATTTGAATAAATACATATTGAGTGATAGGAGTTGCGTCTTCTGGGAAGACTACCTCTCCTACGGATTTGTATCCGGTTCTACGTATAGCAATGTCGGCTTTATTTAAGTCAAATGACTTTCCTTGCGCTACAATATTAAAGTCAGGATGAGAAGAGGGCAATACTACTTTTTTTCTTTTGTAATCTCGTCGTTCCCATACTTGCCACACTGTTCTTATTTTCTCGGCTCCTCCTATAAAAATCCCGACATCAAGCAGCTCTTCATCTAATAGATGAAAGTATTCATTTAATTGGTTTACGATGTACGCTTTTCTAAACGAGCGAGGAATAATAAAAGCAATTTTGTAACAATATTTAGCACAAGCATTAAAGAACTCAATTGCTCCTTGGGCACGATATCCAAAAGGTGGATTACCAACTGCAATTATTTTTTTATCTGTAGGTAGTTTCACTGTAAGAAAATCTTGCTGAATTACCCCAGGACACTTAGGTTCGAGATCATACCCAAGCTTATTAGCTGGCATAATATTATAGAAACTTCCTGACCCTGCCGAAGGCTCTAGCCATATATCAGGGCTCTCTTCTTGCAGAGTAGAAAGTAGTCTAGAAGCTACTTCGGGATTAGTATAAAATTGGTCTAAACTCATGCGTATACATTCTTTTGAGTGTACATAGGTCGAGCATAATATGCCCAGCCCTTTCGGTTATTTGATAGATTTTCAAGTCTTTTATTGTGTTTTCTCACAACCTCAGTACATTCCATATGACACTCTAATAATATCTCTCTCACTTCTGGATCCATAAGCTGATACCCTGAAAATATTTTAAACCCTACTGACGGGTCTGACAGTACATATGTAAAATCGTTGTTGATGAGGTGAGTGTTAAACTGATAACCACTAGCAGTCTTAGACGCTTTAACTTCAATAAAGAATACTTCCTCTTCGGTTACAGCAATAAAGTCGGGGGAATTTTGACTGCCTAGAGGCTGAGCGTAGAAGGTGTTGGGCTCCAACTGAAACTCTCCGTCTCGAACTGCTTTTACTAATTCAGTTTTATTTCTATAGCCTGAATCTTTAATCAGAGAAGCAATATCTAATTGTTTTAGTCCGTCAGCTCTAAGAGCTTCGCCTACTGCATTCTCTGCTATTTTTCCTGTACCAATATAACTACTTGCTTCTAGAAGTTCAATCCACATAAATTTTTCTCAAGAAATATTTTTTTATTGTTTAACAATTTCCAGTTCTTCTACCGCATTAGCTACATTTGGAAAATGTTCTTTGATAACAGCCCATGCAAGACTTGCAACATCCGAATGCTCCAGTTGGGTTCCATTAGAAATGCGTAACCCAACATAATGAATCCAGCTACGAAGAGTCCCTGCCATATATAATTTTGAGTAAGTATTGCCCTCCGGAAGAACTGCTCTTGCTTGTTCTTTTGCGATTCCATGTTCTAGTGCCCACTTATAAACTGTTCTTACAGTTTCTATGACGGCCAACTGTTTGTTCTGCCACGCATCTTCCAGTTTTACGTCTTCATTTGGAATACTGTTTTGCCTATTTTTAGTATCTTGTAATCGACCCTCCCTGATTAAAAAGCTAAGGTCATCTGTTGGGTCCGCGTACCTCTGGCTAAATTCTTGAAAAGAAAAAGATCTATGTCTAAGAATTTGTCGGGCAATATCTCTAGTTGTTACTATCTCCATTGTAAGAGATACCATCTCAAAAGGAGACCAGTGCCCTTCTCTAACCAAGTATTTTACAAGACCTTTTGCTGTCTTTGAATTATTTTGATTGCTTGGGTTGCTCACTCTTGCACAGTATGTTATTAGTTCTTCTGGGGAGTGGTCTGGTGATTGACTGATTGAAATCAGTCTCACTTCATTGTTCATTATCTACTAATCCTTTTTTCATAATCAGCTATTTCTTCGTCCCACCACCAAGGCTTTCCTCTAACTTTCCAGGTAGCACCTTTACTAATCGCTGCTTTATCCTTCATATAAAACATACGATAAGAGGCTATAGCATCATCACTCTTTAGCTCTTCAGGCATTGCTTGGGCAAAGGCTGTGAGTCCCCTGTTTGGTAAGTGTACCATATCAGGCAACTTCGAGATAACTTCGGAGAAGGACTTATGATTTGCTCCCCCTCTAAAGATGTGTTCTTGGTTGAGAGCGTGTGCGTAGCAAAAAAGCCACTCATAGTTTTCTCTAGACTCTCTAGCCCATATCGTGCAAGGATGGTTGTACATAGTAGGCAAATAAGGAAAATCTCTAACTGTATTTTTCTTCGCCTCTTTAAGGACAGCCCATTCTTCACTTGTAAGTTTTCGTGGTACATAGCCTAAATATTTATCTATCCAGTGGTTCGTGCACAACATTTGTGCACTCTCTAGCTGCATTTTGCCTGTGTGAGGATCTATGTGATACTGAGCACAGGCATCTATATCTTTGTCAAGTACAAATATATTCATAGCCTATATTATACTCTTTTATAGGGTTGAAGTCAAGAACTATTTTAAATGTTCTCCAACCGAACCATTAAACGCTCTGCTCTATTAGTTACTTGTCTGTACCACTTGCTGTCCCGTCCTTCAACGGCAGCAGTTTTCCAGTCTCCTTCTTTACAAGCAGCAATAAATTTTTTAAAACCTGACAATCTTGGGCGACCCATATTAAACATCATATTTACAATTACTTGTTGTGCTTCTTCTGGAAATCCTTCAAATTCGTCTCCAGGAAAAAGATGGTGACACTCTGCGATGGCAATATTTAAATCTTGATCAAACGCTTCCCATACTCGCTCTTCTGATACAGGAGTTTCAAAAGGCTGACCCCACTCAGGGTCTTGGTTAGTAATTAGGTGTCCAACACCGAAAGTGTGTAAGCCTAGGTGGTCAGCATATACTTTATACTCTACACCTTCATCAATTTTTAGTGTTTCAAATACTTCTTGTCTATTCATTTATTTTCTCCTAAAGTGCAAGGGGGCAAAGCCCCCTTACTTTATAGCTCAGCCAATATTACAAGAAAAGAGCAAAATAGGCATAAGCCTAAAATACTCTCAGCATTGGCGATAGCTTTTTTGGTCATTGTTTTCACAAATACTCCTAGTTAATTGAAATCATCACTGGTTTCAATTCTTCAGGAAGTTCTTCATGCAAATCAATACAGAGCAGTCCGCGCTCCATATAAGCGCGATCGAGTTTCACATGCTTGTTTACAGCAAAAGTTTTTTCAAAACATCTACCGCTCAAACCCTTATGAACATACCTCTCCCCAGAAGGAAGACTCTGCTTATTAGTGCCTGAAACAGTTAAAACTCCGTTGTGAAGTTTGATGCTTATATCTTCTTTGGACCAGCCAGGTACTGCTAATTCAATTCGCCACCTGCCTTCATCTTCGCTTTTAACAATATTAAAACGAGGATATCCACCGTCCATTGTTGAAGAGAAAAAATTCTCGTGATTTACATACTGGTCAAAACCTAAGAAAATTTTTCTTAAGTCCGCCACTGCTAGTTGTTTAGCATTTGTCATAAAGTTCTCCTTATATGTTATGCGCTCTTTCGATACGCAGGTTGCCCTAAAAGGGTCGGTTAGTTTTAGCTTTTTAAAGAGAGCCTACCTCTACAAATTCTGTGATAGTATTCTTATATATAGACTTCCACTCTTTCGTTCCTAAGTCATAGAAAGCATAAACGTTACTTTCAGGCCTGTTTTTCAGTACCTTTCCGTTATGTTTTGTTGTTGCTTTAAAAGATAGAGGCTCGCCAGTTCTATAATGAGAATACTTTAATAATACAGTTCCATTTTCAACTTTCTGTAGTAGTTCAGTCATAAGTTTATTTATTCATAAAACTTAGCCATTCAGGAGAATTATCTTGTTTCTTTCTATCTCCCTTTTTATGGTCTATAAAAGGAGCCAGTTTCGGGTCTCTAGCCATAATATGAAGATCGCCATTTGGATCTCCAAGTTTAGTTTCTGAATAATCAGAAACTCCTAAAAATTTTTTCCTAGTTGCGTCGAACGCATGACAATCTGTAAAAGCTTTTTCATTATAAATATTATCTGCTAAATACATATCCTCATAATATTTGAAAAAGTCTACTGATACTGATTTATTTAAGTCAAAGAATATTATTCCGCACTCAGTATAAAAATCTGGCCTATCGTAGAATGCAACAAAAGAGTTATTTAGCATATCATTGGCCCACTCATCTGTTATCTTATCAATAAATATACAATCAGCATCCATCCATATAAACTTACTACTTATATTTGAAATAGAAAATCTTGCTTGGGAAAATACTTTAGAAGAAAATCTTACTGCATCCTGAAGGTATGTCTTAACAAGCCTATTTTTGTTTCTATCCCTAAACTCATACCAGTGCTCAGGCAAAGGTAAAAAAGTAATATTGTCTATAATAGGAAAATCTTCTAAAGAATCTTCGGTATAAACAAACATGGGTATATCAATATTTTTACTTTTATAAGTATCAAGAAGCTGATAGCCAAATTTATTTAGTAACTTTTTACTCATAGAAGTTACTATACTATATTCTGTCATATATTTCTCTTTAAATCTGCCATTACCATATCTCCAATCATATCAGAAAAAGATGTTCTAGGCTTCCATCCAAACTCTTTCTCGGCCTTTGATCGATCTCCTCTTAAGTAAGGTACTTCTGCTGGACGCATAAAAAGTGGATTAATTTTAACATATTTTTCATAATCATCTAATCCCGCGCAATTAAATGCTATCTCTAATAATTCTTCTATAGAATGAAGCTCCCCTGTAGCAATTACAAAATCATCATTTAATTTCTGAGATGTCATTATATACATTGCTTCTACATAGTCTTTTGCGTAGCCCCAATCTCTTTTTGCCTGTAAGTTTCCTAGCTCTACGTACCTTTGTTTGCCATAGTATATTTTTGATACAGCATCAGTTATTTTTCTTGTTACAAACTCAAGACCTCTCAAGGGGCTTTCATGATTAAAAAGTATACCACAACACACATTCAAACCATAGCTTTCTCTATAATTTACTGCCGTATTGTGCGCAAATACTTTTGCAGTTCCATAAGGAGAACGAGGCCTAAAGTTTGTACTTTCTCTTTGAAACATATCATCATCCCAATTATTGCCATACATTTCTGATGTACTAGCTTGGTAAAAGGACGTATCAGGAGAAAAGTTTTTTATTGCTTCAAGCAGGTGTAAGGCCCCAAGACCGTTTACTTCGGTTGTATAGATTGGTTGTGTCCAACTGTGTCCAACAAAACTCATTGCTCCAAGATTATAAACTTCTGTTGGTCTAATGCTTTTTATAGCATTATTAATACTAGAAGGATCTGTTAAATCCCCAAAAACAAAGTTTATTCTGTTTAAAACATTTAAATATTCTAAGTTTTCATAGCTCTGATTTACTCTTCTTGGTAAAAACCCATATACTTTATAATTTTTACCAAGGAGTAGTTCTGCTAAATAGGCTCCGTCTTGACCAGTTATTCCTGTTATTAACGCTGTTTTTTCCATTATTTTTCCAGAAATTTTGAAGCATAACTCTTAATAAAGTCTTCTTCATTGCTTAACATAAATATCATAGCTGGGCCTATAAATACGCCTAAAAGAAAAAATATAATTCCCATTATTGTCTTTGTAAGAGTTGGTATATTATCCTCTAAAGCAGTCTCTATCAAAGCAACTGCTGGTAAAAATATTTTTATAAAACAAAGCAATGCCCCAGATAAACAAAATATTATATAGTATAGCACTATAGACTCGGCCATTATACCGTGCCCTCTAATCTATTTAAATTAAGTCCATATTGTTTAAGATGGTTTAATTTTCCTAGATCATGAGCAGGTTGAGCTGCAAAAAATCCGCCGCTTACTTCTCCAAAATAACTTTCTTCTTCCCAAGCAGACTGCTTCATTACATAGACTCTATAGCATTTTGATCCATATTTTTGCTCGTAGTCCATATTAGTTTCTTCTTTTACTACTTTTGCGGCAGAGTTATATCTAGCACTCCATACTATTTCTCCCGCTTCGAAAGTCTCAGACACACACTCTTCTGGAAGAAATGTGATATCTTGAGACTCCGAAGTTTTCTTTGCGGGAATGCCTATTCTTTCTATAACGCTTTTAACAAAATTTGCAGAACGAAATAAACTTTTAGAAATTTCAGCTATTGAACTTCCTTCAAGATAGCTTTCTGCAATACTTTTTATTTCTACATCTGAAGCAGGGCGTCCTTTATTTTGAGCACGCCTCTTTTCTCTAAATTTTCTTGTTTCTAGAAAGTCGTCTATGATTTTATTTAATCTTTGCGTATTGTACGCAATGTTTAATATTTCACACGCCTCTTTCTTCGTTATAGGCTTTTGCTCCGAAGAACTCGGAGGCTCCAACAACTCTATTACTTTTTGAATATTTGAGTCCGTTAGTTTCTCGTATTCTCTCTTCTTTACTCGTCTCATCTTCGTCCTCTGTCATTCCTAGTAAGATTATGCCATAGTGGACCATTTTTAGTAGATCCGCTCTGTTCTTTCCGTCTTTCTTTCCCCATCTCTGAGCGTACTTAATGATATTACCCAGGCAAAAGCCAACACCATGACCAGAATCAAAAATAAACTCAGTAGTCTGTATTTTATTTTTCGCATAATGTTTGTTATAAGTAGACGAAATATAAGTGTCTAGTTCTTTTAGTACTTTGTCTTCATTGTACTTAAACTCTGTCACAAATCTGATTCCTTTACAAATATTCCGTCTATCATTTTACCTTTTCTATCTTTAATATCTTCCCAGGCTACAGACATACATTCTTTAAGTGTTGTGTTGTTTCTTTCTGCGATATTGATTAAAATAACTAACATATCTCCAATATCGTCTTTAACATCTTTCTTCTTGCATACACTATCACTAAGTTCTCCAAGCTCTTGCATTAATTTTAAAACTTGATCTTTATCTGTGCTGCCTTCAATTAGGTTTCTATCTTTGTGCCAGCCTCGAATCAGGTTGACATATTCTCTTGTTCCGTACATATATACTCCTTATTTCAACACAAAATTATAACAAAATAAGAGCAAAAAGTCAAGAATAATTTAAGCATTACGTTTAAAAAATAGTCCGCTCTTTTTAAAAAATCCTTTTTTCATATCACTGATTTCTCTCAATACCTTAGTTTGTTTTTCGTGATAGTATAAATTATAAGAGCTAAATATATCAATCCAATACTCTGAAGATCTACAATTTACATGATGATGCCCTGGAGTTCCTGGAGGCGCTGCGGTTACAAAAGCATATCTACATTGTGCAAAATTTTTCATAAAATTGGGTACGTATTCTTCTTCTACGTGCTCTAAAAACTCTACTGACCATGCAAGATCAAATTCTTGCTCTAGCTCACAGGTTCCGGCGGTATAATCATGAAGAATGCTATTTTCCACCCCCTTGATGGCGGAGGGGTCTCCGTCTATTCCTATCCATTTCTTTCCGTACCCCTCTACCACTCTCTTCATACCACCAGGACCACATCCGATATCTAGAACGGAGTTAAGTGTTATAATTGACTTTAGATAGGAAAAAGAACTTCTGTCTATATTAGTTACGTTGTTGTGTCCGCCTAGGTGTTTCATTATTTTTAAACGAAGCTATTAATATATGCTTCTCTCCTTCTTTTACTTTTGTTATTGAATATTCAAGGTTTGAGTCAAAAAAGATAAAACTTCCTTGACTGTTTGCTTCTTCTGGCATTATTACATAATCGAATAATATTTTTCCACCAATACTCTTCTCTTCTTCATCTAGGACTAATAATGCTGTTACATCTGAATTTTCTTTTATAACTCCATTACTTTTACTATTATAACGAAGCACATGAATATTTATAATTTCTAAGGGGGGAGCCTCCAGATATTTTACAGAGGTTCTATTAATTATTTCTTCTATTGTATAATACAAAGAAGCCCATTCGTAGTATCTGGGAAGAAACACAGATACCCCCGAAGTGGGCCAATTTGAATTTGCTTTTTGTGTAATATTTTTACAAACAGCCTGAGGCATAGAAGAATAAAGACCGTGAATAAACATTGTTCTCCTAAGAGGGCAGGGCCGCCCCCTAGGTGTTTGGGGCGACCCTGCTTTGATAGAAACCCATGTACTAAGCATTTCGTCGGTGGAGTGTAAAATGCTATGTACGACCTGCCCTCCCGAACAGCTTTACTGTCCACAAAAACATTATTTACAACAGAAGATATTATCGCACAATGAAGATAAAATGTCAAGTACTTTTTTTCTGAGGTAAATGTGAAAATGATAAACCAAA
>Ga0208644_1001001_pt1 | contig 24441 bp, 35 predicted proteins | sample VirMetDEL_Nov_18_FD_184517 | JGI IMG/M metagenome (GOLD analysis project Ga0208644, IMG submission 184517) | Aqueous microbial communities from the Delaware River and Bay under freshwater to marine salinity gradient to study organic matter... | ecosystem: Environmental > Aquatic > Marine >...
CGACATGAGGTAAATGTTCAAAAGTTTTTGGGCGCACCACAGCCAGAGCAGGAAGAGTATTTAAGTAAAGCATATCGTTTGGCTAATGAATTGCGATGCCATCTTGCTATTGCGCCAGCACCACAGCGCACATGGCAAGGGCTAACGGATGAGGAAAGAAAAAACATCGTGATTGAATGTGAATCAACTGGAGATTGGGCTTGGGAATTAAAAGCCGCCCAAGCCATTGAAGCCAAACTCGAGGAGAAGAACACATGATTGATCGACTAATCCTTGGCGTGGTGCTGTCCGTGGTTGGTTGGAATGGTTTGTTTCCTGAACCTCCTCCACCGTTGACATTGAAACAAAAAGCCAAAGAGCGACAACTCAGCGAAATCTGTTCAAGGAAGAAAAAGCAAAGCGATACTGTCAAACGTATATGCAAACAATGGAAGGGGCAACAAGGTGCTTGAAAAAATTCGAACATTTTTTGGTAAGCCGCGCGAGCGCGGTAGGACTGTCGTGCAAGAAAACCTTGTGTGGCGGTGCAGTAACTGTTACCTTATATTTCTAACCAAAGAAGCTGGAGACGCGCACAAATGCCAAGACCGAAAAGTGAATTGACGACTAGCCAAAAATGCGTGGGCGCAAAACTCACGCAGTGGCAGTATGAAGAATGGAAATTACTTGGAGCATCAAAATGGCTCAAGCAAGTATTGACTGAAAGTAGGAGACAACGAAATGCCAAACTTTGAATTGTGGAGCCAAGCCAACTTGGCCAAGTTCGCTGCCGAAGCCTACGCCAAGATGCAAGAGCAACAAGAACGCATTGAGCAATTGCAAAACGAATTGAAAGACGCCATCAAGGCATACAGGGAGTTAAATAAATGAATTACGCTGATTACGAAACCCAACGCGCGATCCTGATCCAGTACCTACACGTGATGATCGCCAGATGCGATTGGCACGGCGTGGCCGACGTGGCCATGGACTTGCGTGAACTTGAAGCAGAAAATAAATGATCACCACCATACTGGTGCTGTTCGTCGGTGCCGTCATTGGCGTCGGCGGCGTCGTCTTGCTGTTGTATTTATTCGCCGATTAGGTGTAGCGGCGGGTGCCTTGGCGGTCAATGATGAGCGCCATTTTTCGCGCGGCTACGTCGTCCGTGTTGGGGATGCTGATGTGCGTCCAACCCAACTCCAGTATCAACTGGTCATACTTAATATCCGACTTGTGGATGGCCTTGACCACTTCTGCTGGCGTCATGCCAGGCACACGAAAGTCTGCGGCGCACCCACGCAGATGTTGGCTCACAGATGTGCTGCCCACTGCTTGGTTCACTTCAGGTGACCTGTACCCACTGTCGATGATGATGGGTTTGCCCAGTAAGCTACGCACGTCTTCTAAGAACTCTGCCAGTCTTTGCAGATTGTTGATCTGCACGGTATTGGGCGTGTTGTCAAACTCCCGATGACTGGTGAAAGTCAGTTCTTCAAGAGTGAAGTGCGGCGTCAGGTTCATGGTCTGGCCACGCCTTGAATCTTTTCAACGGTGCGTAAGCCACCAAGGCCAAGCAAGCCGATCAACACAGGCATCATTTCAGACAGATCGGCGGGGCTTAACGCAAAGGGTACTTGGTGGTACATGGCCAAGGCTTTGGCCATCGGTAGGCCAATCCAGTTCCATGCACACGCCGCGCCGCACACCCAGCCGATGAATGGGCGCCAGCCGGATACGAACACCGAAGGGTTTGCGGCTTCGGCCTTGTTGATTTCCATTTGGCCAGTGATCACCGCCAATTCGCCAGACTGTTGGAGTTTGAACAATTCCAACTTTGCCGCCGCAGCTTGCGCGGGGTCTGGCCAAAGTCGGTCAATGACTTTGTTGCCGATGCCAAGCATGATGGTGACGGGATCCATTTATAACCCTAAGAGCTTTTTGACAAACTCACCGGCAACGCCTGGGCCAAACAATACAGCTACGATGACGGCGTAAATCAAGTATTCAATCTTGGTCATGCGCTTGTCGCCCTCTTTGAGCGACTTGTCTATGCTTTCGTAACGCTGGGCGCAGATCGCCTCATGTACTGCGAAATTTTTTTCAAGATTGTCCATTTGGTTGTTCTTCTTGCGCTGGTTGTGCCGCTACTGCCGCATCATGTGCCGCTTGTTCTTCAGGTGTGTACTCAACAATGGTGGTTTCACCAGTTTGGACATTTACTACGATTCTGTGTGTCATTTTTTATCCTTCGTACAGAATGTTGATAGTGCCAGCATCAAAGGTATCTGTGCCGTTGACTGTGGTGATGCGTACTCGGTCTAATGCACCGCCAAGTGCAATTGAGCCATCAGTAAAGTATAGTACGGCCGCATCTGATCTACCAACGCTTCCAGCAGCAACCCATGTATTCGTATTTATAAGACTAAGCGTAATTGCTCCATGAACAACAACCCCTGCACCCCAGCCTCCTGTACTTACACCAATTCCAAACCCAGTTGTAAAAAGAGCAAAACCAGAGCCTGAACTAGCAAAATATCCGTTTGCACCCAAGTATCCAGATGTTGTTACGCTACCAGCTCCTATTTGAATTTGTGGAGGCGAAGTGCTATTCGTACTTACACCTTGAAACATCACCGTAATCCGCTTCACCCAACTGGGGATGCTAGTAAAGTCAAAATATTGTGGTGTTGGTGGTGGCGCTGTTTGAACAGCGCCAGAGGTAATCCCCAGCACCGCACCTGAGTTGATTGTTACGCTTGCTGAACCGTCGATGACTGTACTCATGCCCATGCTCCTACTGAAGTGTTAGAACCGGATGCGCCAACTGGTGCAATGCGGATGTAGCTACCAATGGCAGTTGAGTAAGCCCCACCAGGTGCGGCTGACAGCGTGTACTGCGGAATGAATGTGCCGCCAGCGTTAACTGACACTGTGCCTTTGGTAACAAATGAAATAAATAAGTTTGCAGAGGTTTGCGCCCCAGTTATCGTAGTGTTACTCGCAGTTTGAACAAACATTACATAGTCTGCTATCGCTACAACAGTAAAGCTAGTGCTGCTGGGATTTTGGACATTCAACTTGTACCCAATATTATTTATTGATGCTGTACCCCCAAACCCCACCCCAAAAGTGTGCGATGTTGTTCCAGCAGATTTGCTTACAGCAACAATCATTTCAAACTCATACACAGTGCTTGCTGACAGTGTGACACCAACACCAAATATGCTTTGTGCTGTGTTGACATTTGCCCCAGCCAACGCAGAATTCAGTCTGTAATACTGTTGAGTCGGCACAATGCCTCGTTGTGTGCCAATAGGTGTGCCTGTAAAGATCGGGCTGGAATACTCAATGTTGCCAGCGGCTGGTGTACCAATCAGCGTGTCAGAAGTTAAAACAAGTATTGACATGGTTAAGCCTTTGGATATTTGTCTTTGACTGCCTGAATTGCGGCTTTCCATGCGTCCATGCCGCCATGAAACAACAAATCAAATTGGTCTGCAAATGATGGATATTCAGCCGCACGGAGTTCTTTGTATGCGTTAGGGTCAACCCAAGCATTGACTGCATCCATGTCAATTTCAACAACATTGTCATCCTTGTCAAATGCAGTGGTATCACGCACAGTTACAACATTTGAATACAAGGCTCTAATTGCTTTATGGTTCATGCCGCTATCTCCATCAAAGTAATAGTAGATGTAGAGCCAAAACTAGTTCCATCATTTCTATTAACATAAAAAGTTCCAGCATTAGTGTTGCATTTTACTTCGTATGTAGTTGCAGATGTTGTTGCTGGCGAATCAAGAAAATTTTGTGATTGAGTTACTAAACATGAAACACCTGCGGTAGATGGAACAAATGAAGATGTTACAGCCCTTAATGATGGGGAACTTGTATTTGTACAAATAGTAGATGCGCCACGATATAAAGTTGCATTAAAAGAATTTGTAGTTGAACCCTGTAAGTTATACATAACAAATATTTTGCTAGATGCAGACGATGGTGTAATAGATGCACTCAATCCAATTGAAACATCAGTTGTACTTGTAGAACTTGTAGAGGTAGTTAATGTTGTGCTTACAACTTGCAACACAGTCCCTGCTGTTTTGTTGGTAAGAACAGTTGCAGTTAATGCTGGAAGTGTTAGCGTATTTGTGCCCGAAACCGCAGGCGCGGCAAGTGTTATAGCCCCGCTGGTGTCTCCTGAGATAACGACTGATGACATATTTTTCCTTTACAAAACGACCCAGCGTGAGCCAGAAGGGACAGTGACTGTGACAGTTGTCGTGATCGCGCCGCTGATCGCGGTTTGCGATGGGCTGACAACATAAGTGCCGATGCCGCCAGTGCCAGAAGCAAACGCGCTGATTGTAGTGCCTGCGGTCACATTGGTGCCTGAAATCTCACTGCCAACATACAACGCGCCACTGGTTGCAGAGTCCACACTCAAGATCGTGCCTGAGATCACGCCGTTGCCTTCAAAGCCACCCACAATTGTTATGGGGCCAGTAGACATGGCGTTCTTGCCAGCACTAACGCTGTAGGACACGGTGACCGTTTGATCATTCTCATAAAAGATTGCGTTGCCGCCTGCGCCTGATGCGCCGCCGCCCAACGGGCCCCAGGCCGATGCGCCATAGCCTTCAAAGGTGCCCAAGGTGGTGTTGTAGCGCACCATGCCAGTGACCGCTGTGGGGCGCTGAGGCGTGGTGCCTACGTTGAGCTTGGCAGCGCCCGTGCTGGTGAAGTTGACCTGGCCAGAGAAGGTGACCGTGCCCGTGGCCGACAGCGTGGTGAACGCGCCGGTGTTGGGCGTGATGTCGCCAATGGGTGGGGGCGACGCCAAAGAACCAGAGTCCAAGGGAATGGATATGTTGTCTACGGTGTAGAGCAACACGTCGTCAGCGTCCCTGACCACAAACTTGTAGCTGGTGGTGTTGATCAACCAAATGTTGGCTTGGCCATACGAGTCCAAGATGATTGGATTGGGGTTGGCTGTATTGGCGGTGTAATCTGTGTACGTAGCGATGGGTGTTGAAGTACCCGCTGCGTAGGTGTAGATTTTGCCGCCGACAAGAGGCAAGCCATCCGTTCCGAAAATTTGTTGTTTGGGGGAGGGGGTTAAGCCAGCCATTGGGTTACCTCAAGTTTGTTATTCACGATTGAAGCCTTTAATTTCAACTTTAAAAGGTTAATCATTCAAAGCGTTCTTGTTTTCATTGCCCGCTAGTTTATTGCGATTAGCCGCGCGCGTTTTTGGGCCTTGAGCACCAGAAGACGTTGGGCGTGGGTTGCGTAGATTATCTTCCAATGTTGTCAGCAGGTCGAGCATCTGATCGCGCTTGACGCCAGCATCAAACTTGGTTTGCTCGTTGGCCGCGCGTTGGGCAATCTCATCAAACATGGCGGCTTTTTGACGAGCCTTGGCGTATGCTTGTGCAACCCACTCACGATCCATCATCTTCTGAGCAATGGCTTTGTCGTCCAGTTTGTTGTAGCCAGGGCCCAAATCTTTGATGTCAACGGTTGCTTTTTCCCATGCAACCTTTTCCGCTGCGGTCAAATCAAACATTTTGCCTGCGGTGACTTTTTTGGCCGCTTCATCAAGCGACGACAGATTTCGGAATGTCTCAGGTGTTGCGCCCTTAACACCTTGGCTGGCCTCACGCATACGGCCTGTGATGGGGTCAATATCAAGAATAACCTCACCGCCCGCAGGCTTGCGGGCAGCAGCTTCAGCAGCCGCCTGTTGAGCCTCAGTTTGCTGGCCCAAGGTGCGGGACATACCCGCGCGCCTAGCATCTTCAGCACGTAACGCGTTGATGGTGCTTTGCGCGCTGGGTGCGGGCAACTGAGGTTGTGTAGTCTGTACGCCTGTTCTGACTTCAGGCCCTGGGCGGGTCATTATGAAGTTGGGGCGGCTGAACGCTTGCGCGGCGGTGATCGGTGAACCGTCTTTGGTGTAGCCGACAATCTCATTGGGTTGCACCAGCGCGTTGCGCGGGTCAAACGGCACCACGGCTTGGCTTTGTGGAATAGGCGCGGCGGCTGCCGCAAGCTGATTGGTAGGGATGCGGTAGTCTTGCAGTTTCAAACCCGCTTGATACTTAGGCGACGCCATGCGTTTGGCAGCCAACGCGCCACCAAACTCACCCAAACCACCACCTAGCAAACCACCCACAATTGATCCGGTCAAACCAAATTGTGACCCAACCAAAGCACCGCCGCCACCAGCCAAGCCAGAGCGGCTAAGGCGAGGCAAATCATAAAACTTGGATGCTGCTGTGGTGGTGAACACATCAGGAAAGTTGCCTGCAATCTTGCCAAGCGCCGCGATGTCGCCGGTCAACGCATTGTCTTTGGCAGTGATGCGGGCCAGCTTAGACACATCCACCATGCCGGTGTTAAAGTCAGTCGCGCCTTCGTACACGTATGTACGCGCCATTTTTTGGCGCGCGTCACGGAACTGATCCAACAGCTTAGGGTTGGTAATGTTGGACTCAATCATTGATTCCAACTGATTGGCGATGGCCAAGTTGGCGTCAGCAACAGCAATCTGCTTAGGTGTGGCGTTTTGATTGTTGTAGATTTTCTTGGCGTCTGCGCGAAGGTTCCGCACGTTGTCAAGAAGTTCAGCGCCGGTCAACCCTGCTTGTGTTTTGGTTACCGCGTCATCAACCAGTTTGTTTACTTTTTTGGCAACACCTTCGCCACCAATCAATTTGTCGTTCTTGCGTAAGTCGTTTAAACCTTTGACAGTTGTTTCATTGGCCACCATGGTTGGCAACTTGCGTACTTCATCGTATGGCTTGGCCAAATTGGCGCGCGCGGTACTGTACGCTTCGCTGGTCAACGATGTGGTGGGGTCAAGCCCCAACTCATTTTTTGCGATTTCGGTGACGCGAGGTTTGTTGGCCAACGCCAAGGCTTCAGGGCCGCGAGGGCCAGCGGCGGCGGATAAGAACCGCGTCGAAACAGAAGGGTCAATGTCTGCTGGGTTAAGTGCAATTTTCAACCGTTGAGCTTCAGCCGCCGCGTCCAACTGAGGTGCCTTGGTGTAAGACTCGGCTGACATGCGTTTGCGCTTGGCTTGAATTTGTTTTTCAAACGGCATTTGAACGCCAATCTTTGTTTGCTCAACGATTGGTGTCGCAGCTTGTTTAACTGCTGTAGCTACTGGCGGCACAACTTTTGGCGCGGCCAATGTGGCTGTTGCAAGATAACTTTCAACGTCTGCCTGTGGTAAACCTGTTTTTTCAGAAATCCATTTGGCACCTTTTTGAAAGTTCTGGCCAATAAACTCTATGATTTGACGACCAGCTTCTTGTCGGTACTCAGGCGTTTCAGCAACGCCAAACGCTTTGCCAAACGGTTTATCAACAGCGTCCACAATAGTTTGTGTAATGGTTTGAGCTTCTTCAGGTGAGCGGCCTATACGCGCAAATGGATACACAAGATACTGCGCCGCGCCTGGAATAACGCCGCCTACGGTCACGTCGGCCAAAGATGCGGCAGAACGACCAAACTGTGTCAACGCGCTTGGTGGTTGACGTGGGCTTGGCATTCCTGTTGACTGCGGCGCAACGGCATATTGCTCAAACAGGTTTGCTTGCGGTGCGGCAAATTTGGCAAAAGGGTTAGCGGCCATTTACTTGCCTCCTCTGGCACGTTTTGCGGCACCAGCTCCAAATATCGCGTCAAATTCCGCGTCCGTTCCTTTGCCCGCTTTAAGCGCGTCGACCGCTGCTTGAGGTATGACTGTAGCCTCAGGCGCGGCGGCAGGGCGGTTTTGACCAGGTATTTGGTCTGCCGCACTGGTGGCGTATTTTTTAAGCGCGGGGCTCTCAAACAAAGATTTACTGCCTGGGCCAGCAAACCATGCGTCTTCAGCGCCCTCAAGTGTTTTATTTTTATCTCGCCATTTAGCGTAGAAGGCGCGTTGTTCAATGTCGCGCTGAAATTGGGCTTTAGCCACGTTAAGCACAAAACGGTTGGCTTCTTTGGTATTACCCAACTGAGCGCCGGTGGCTGTAATGCGTTGGGCGTCAGATTCGGTTTGCGGGCCTTTTTGTTCCAGTTGGCGTTGCAACACTGCCGCGCTGGCGCTGGCCAAGAATGTCTGCGCGTTTGTTGCAAAGTTTTCTGCTTTTTCAACGCCAAGAGCGCCCAATACCCTAGCGCCTGCGGCTACGGCCTCTGTTCCAAATCCGGTGTCAAAACCTTTGTCTAGGGTAACAAGATTGCTTTCGATAGCGGGCAACGACTTTGCGGCGATTCGTGCGCTGTCATTTACAACTTTAAATTGGTCAACCAAAAATTTGCCATACTCGACTTTTTCAGCTTTTTCTTGCGGCCCATAAGTCACCGATGTTTTAGGTGTTGAAATAGCTTTAAATTCGGCAAACGTGCCTTTGAAGTTACCGCCCGCAGGTGTTTTTGCAAACTCGTAATTTCGCACAAGGTCAGTTGGGGTAAGCGGCTTTTCTTGGGCTGTAAATATTGGTTTACCTTCAACAACAATAGACGAACCTGGTGCCACAATTTGTGGCTTAATAGCTTCTTCATATTGCTTGGTGAGAAACGCAATTTGCTCTTTAGCTTTGGCGCTATATGGAAACCGTGTTCGCAAGTCGTTAATTTCTTCCAATATTTGATTTGCTCTTGACGGCGCGGCAAGCGCGTTAGTTGGCGCTGGTGCGACAGGCGCTGGTGCAAGCGCGTTGGTTTGTTTTGCGTTTTGTTGAGCAACCCAAGACCTAAAATCTAAGTCAGTTGTTTTGTCTTGTGACCATGCTTTGTAGCTGTCATCGTCTAATCCAAAAGTGGTTTTAGCTCCAACAGCTGGAGGTAACTGAGCAGCTTGAGTTGGTTGCAAGGCGGTGCGGTTTGTGAACGACTTGTCCTGCTGATATGCCAAGATTGTTTGGTTTGCTTCAAACAAATTTTTGCCCGCTTCTCGGACTTTTGGGTTTGGGTGCCGCAACATTTGCATGGCCGCATCCATAGGGTCGTCAGTAGCTGCGCCGTTTTGCTTGGCTGCGTTCATAACTTGGGTTACGTAGTCTTGCGCTTCTTGCGCTTCTCGGATTGACATCCGAGCTTGACCCAACTGCGCTTGCGCCAATTCATTTTGAGTGCCCGCAGCTCTTCTTTGATCTTGAGCAGCCAAAATGTTTTGCACTTGGCCGTATTGCGCCAGTGGGTCAGGCAATTGAAGTTGCTGAACGCCAAGGGAAATTCTAGGGTCAATAGGCATGTTTTATTCCTTAACCGATAGGATTGTTGATTACCGGCGATCTATTTTGTAAAGCATTTACCAAATTTTGCCCTTGCTGATAGTTCAAGTATGTGCTTAAGCCGCCAGTCAAAGCGTTTGCCGTTCCAACATAGCCAGATGCCCGTGCGGCTGCGCCGCTGCCCATGAGATTGCCAACATTTGTTGCCATATTCCCTGCAATGTTTGCAGAACTTCCAGCGTAATTTTGACCAGAAGCACCGAGTTGTTGACTCGTAGTTTGACCCATGCCTGTGAGCGACTGTAAAGGCCGCAAACGAGCGTCGCGTTCTGCTTGATAGCGGTTAAACGCGTTCATATATTCTTGGCTACCCATTTCTTGGCCAAACCGTTGTAACGCCTTACCTGTGCCGCCAGACAGTAAGCCGCCACGGGCCGCAGCAGAGCGTTCCAATTGTTTTTGGCCTTCGCTTAAGCGAAACGCGTAACCTGGATCGGCTTGAAATTTGTCCATGGTAAACGGCTGGTATTTTGACGCTTGCACCAATTCTGGCAATGCGTTGACGCCCACATCATAGAAAGGCTTTTGCCTAGCTATGTCTTCCTCGTACATACGCTTTTGAAGAGCTAATTGCTCTTGAGAAGTTTGGCGTTCAAGTTGTGCAGCGCGATCCGTTGCACCAGCTTGTATGTCACCGGATTTACTTGCGGCCCTAGAACTTAAAAGTGAACTGCCAATAATTGCAGCGGGTATCATCCAAGGCATATCAAACTCCTTTGCTCAAACACTGAGCAATATTACGCACTTGTTTTTGTTCTACAGGTGCAATTATTGTTTCATCAACTTCGTCTTCATCGGTGCAATCCGTTGCATGAATGCAGTACCAAATTACATCCGTCAAAGACCGAACCCCATGATGTTTGCCAGCTTGAATTGTGAGGCAAGTTGGCGCGTGTAGTTCTGAATGTGCGCCGTCAACAATCAATTCGATTGAACCTTTAGCCAGCACAGACAGATGATCATGTTTGTGTGCGTGTTGTACCAACCATTTGCCCGCAGGGATGATTGTTTCTTTGGCGTAAACACCGCCGCCAAAATGATGCTTGACTTCAGGTTCAATAAAACTCACGAGACTTCCCTTCCGCTGACGCGCATGTTGATGGCGCTGGCTGTACCTGCGATTGTGGATATAAATCCCCCAGAAGGCAATATCTGGCCAACAAGTTCAGGAAAGATGTAAGTCTCAGATGCGGCCAAGGTGCGTTGCTTGACGATCAAGTTGTCGTTGCTGGCGGTGCCTGTGGCCGTGATCAAGTTCACGCTGATGGTGGCCGATGAGCCACTGTAGTTGGTCGCTGTGAACTTGTCGATGATCGTGGTCACGCCATTGGCAATATATTGCGTTGTCTGCGTTGCCTCAACGGTCTTGGCTGGAACTAAATTTTTGGCGGTTACAGTCATTGAAGCACCTTTTACAAAACAACCCAGCGGGAGCCTGACGAAACCGTCACTGTCCTACCGCTAGCAATGGTGATCGGCCCAGCCGACATGCCTGAATTTCCAGTGGCTATAGTGTAACTCGTTGAAACGGTTTTGCTGTTGACGTAAATTCCGTTGCCCGCGTTGAATTGCTGGGACAAGAATTCGCCCGTAGACGGCTTGTACAGCAACTTGGCATCACTGGTGTAAACCGTGGCCAACGAACCTGATGTGGCCGCAGCAAACGTAGGGTATACGTTGGTGGCCGTGGTCGTGTCGTTGGTGATCGTTGCCCCGCTACCCGTAGCCACCGCCCAAACCGCCGTGGTGCCATTGGACGTCAAGACGTAGTTGTTGGCCCCAATGGCCAGCCTGGTGGCGCTGTTGGTGCCGTTGCCAATGATCAGGTCGCCCGTGCTGGTGATGGGCGACAAGGCGTTGAACGCTGCGCTGGCGGTTGTTTGGCCAGTGCCACCATTGGCCACAGGCAAAGCCGTTCCTGAGTAGGTGATGGCCAAGGTGCCCGACGAAGTGATTGGTGAGCCGCTGATCGACAAAAACGACGGCACAGACGCAGCCACCGAAGTGACCGTGCCACCAGGGTTGCTTGAGTTGATTGTCTGGTTTGGCCAAGTGCCTGTGATGCTGACGTTGGTGCCCGCCACCAGCGCGGGGGTAGCCGTACCCGTACCACCATTGGCCACGGCCACAATGCCAGTCACGTTGGACGCTGTGCCAGTGGTGTTTTGGTTAAGGGTAGGTACGTCAGCAACTTGGATGGTATCCATTATCACATTGGTGCCGTTACCTCTCAAGTATGAACCGCTGGTAACCGCGCCAGCAAAAGTGTTCATGGCCAATTGAGCCGTAGCCTGCCCCGATCCACCATTGGCCACCGCCACGATGCCTGTGACGTTGGACGCTGTGCCTGTGGTGTTTTGATTGAGCGTGGGCACATCCGCCGCCACGATTGCGCGGAAAGTTGGCGCGCCTGCCAAGCCGTTGGGCGCAGCGAAGAAATAGTTGGCCGTCTGGCTGGCCAGCACCGCAGTCAAAGTACCTGTGGTTGTGACGGGCGAGCCCGACACCGTAAAAATGGCAGGTAGGGATAACCCTACTGAGGTGACTGTGCCCGTGCCATACGAACTGCCAGGGATGTTTTTCCAATAGCCCAAGGTACTGTCGTAAGCGATCAAATCATTGTTGGCCAAAGTGCCAAACTGCACATTGGAGTCGGTGCCTCCAAAAATAGAGCCAGGTCGTAAAATAACTTGAAAAGACCCTGAACCGCCAGAACCTGCGGTAATTACAGTGCCAATTTGCACTTTAATGTTGGGCGCAACTGGTTCAACTTTGGTAGGGTTGCCGGTCACTGGGTTGTACCAAATTACATCATCGTCGGCCCAAGTTTCGCCAAAGGCAGTGCCATTGGTTGTGATGTTACGCACCACACCAAACGCCGTAATTCGTCCAAAATCATTAAGCGCCAGAGATTCAGTAGCTACGCCAATGATGTCGTTTACGTTTGTAATTCCTGCAATCGTAGGGGCAAAGGTAACAACTCCGCTGGCTCCTACTGTACCTGTGTGGTAAACAATTTGAAGTGGGGAGTCTGTGATGGCGGCGGATGCTTTGCCGTACACAAACAGTTCTTCACCCACTTGCTGGGTGATGTTGCCGTTGCCCATGCCAAAATTAAGCGAGCCCGTGGTTTCGTTGTACCACATACGGCCAGCAGCCAGTGTAGTGCCTGATCCACTGCCAAATTGCACGTAGGTCGGGCTACTAATATGGCCAGTAAGGCCAGACAAACTGGTGATGTCGGCGTTGGCACCTTTAAGCGCAAAGGGAGCGCCTGCCGCTGTTGAGGCTCCTGTGCCGCCATTGGCAACATTTAATATGCCGCCAAGAGTGATGGTGCCACTGCTTGTGATTGGGCCGCCAGAAGTGGTCAAGCCTGTTGTGCCGCCCGATACATCGACCGAGGTGACCGTACCTGAACCGCTGGTAGACGGCACAAAAGGCGGTACAAGTTGCAAATCGTCAAGCGATGTCTGGTTGTTGCCGCCACCAACCAAAGTGAATATGTTCAAAAAGAACCGATACCATTCCCGTGACATCAAGCCCGTGCGTGGGTCGATGAACTCGACCCGCGACGAGGGTAGGTTCGTTATGTTGAGTTGTTCAGGCATTGGTCGGGCTCAGAATCAATTCAGCGCCCATGATGGCAACTTTCACTGGATCAGTGCCAGACACTTCATAGACTCTATCCCGCAACTTAAGCGTTATGCCCAACCGACGCCAGAACACACGCTGGTAGTACGCGCCGATCTTGCCCATGGGTGACCAATGCTCATTGCTCCAAGTGTGGCCACCATCATCCGACCAACGCAACATGACCTGTGGATCGTCGCCTTGGCCGTTGGCCAAGCCTGTACCAGATTCACAATCCAGTTGCAAACTGTGGTGGGCAGTACGTTTGAGGTTGTTCTGGCCGCTGGGCAAAGCTCTCCACGACCGTAACCATTTTTGAGGCTGGTCGTTGTCGGCGTACACATTCAACGTCATTTTGTAAATGTTGCCGTTTTCAAAGTCACCAACGATTGTGTTGCCTTCGTAATTGCATTGGCAGTTAGACCGATGACGGGTAAAAGAACCGTTGTACCAACCCGCCCGCTCATGCCAGGCTTGGGTGGCCACATCGTAGACCCAAGTGGCATTGCCTGTTGGGAATGTCAGCACATAAAAGGCGTGGCCTTCTTGCTGGTAGGTGTACGCAATTGCGTCTGAAATGTTGCCGTATTGAGCGATTGCATACTCAATGGCGTGAGTGGATACCCGTTGGCCGGTGTAGCCGTTGGCTCGGTAGACGATGCCTTGGCCACGGGCATCGGTGCCTAGCCAAAACAAGCCGTTGTCCAGCTTGGCCACTGAGAACGCCGCCACGCAACCAATTTCGTTAAAAGCACCTTGGATGCGGGTCAGCGGAAAATCGGCCAAGCCAGCGTCGTACCAGACTTCGATGGAGTCGGTGCCAAACATCCATGCTTCGCGGTGGTCTACGTTGATGGCCACCAAACCGTCGGGTGAGCCCTCAGTGCTGGCAAAATCCAACGGATCGACCGACAGGCCGTCCAACAAAGACGTCACCCATACTTTTTGGCTGTCTGGTTCGTTGAACACAAAATAGCCGTCCAAGTAGCCCACAGTCACCGCACCAGGGAAATCTGGGTCAGTGATCTGCTGAAACACGTTGGTGACTTCGTTGTAGATGTAGCTGTCAGGGTTGCAGGCAAAGAAAAGCTGGGTTCCGTTGTCAGCAATAGACACGGGGCCCGTGCCCGTCACGTTGCCCAAAAAAGTAGGCGCGGCGGTCATGCCATCAAGCTTATAGACTTCGTTGCCGGACACCACGTAAAAGTCCGAACCGTTGGTCTGATGCGCCCATAAGGCACGGATGGGGCCTGTGCCAATGGTTTGCAAAAGCTCCAAACCAGGGCAACGCGTCAAAAAAGCCGCAGTTTTGCCACCGTCTGGCGTAGCCTCGGGGTACAAATTGACCATGCGATTGTCGGCAGCGTTGATGCTGCGAGCAACATAACTGGAGCCAAGAATCGGGGTTTGCATCAGTAATTACCGGCGTAAATGTTGAACCGTTGGCGTGTGGCCACAATGGCGTAAGGCATGGACATCACATCGTCAGGATTGTTGATGCGTTTCAAGTTACGCTTGGAAGTCATGGCAATACGTTGCACTTGTGGACTTGGCTCCACGCCAAACTCAGGTGCAATTTCCATGGCCAAATTGTAAGTAAACGCTCGCAAATAACCTGGTGGAAACAAAATGTTGGTCACCAAAGTGGCTGGTTCAGCCAGTTTTTGCACACTGATAAAGTGCCATTCCAAGTCGCGCGTAGGGCGTGGGTAAATGGTCATTGTGACATCAGGAAACCCCATATTCACAAAAATCACTTGGGGGTATGTGCTGGTCACAGTTTTGACCGCAATGCCGTCGTACTGTTGTTGGTTGATGAATTTAATGCCAAACGACACGTTGGTGCCTGGATCGCGAAAATATGTGGCGTCATCCAATAAAACGGGCCGCAAGCCTACAAAATTGCCCGTTGGGCCAAGAGTGCGGATGTACTCACCGGCAGGCCAAGTAAACACTTGGTCTTGGGTACAGAATACGGAAAGGCGCTCGGTGTTCCATGAATCAATCATCTGATTCAACGCCATCAAAGCGTCTTGGGACACGGACGCAGAAGGTGTTTCACCTTCAGCCAACACACCAAGCAATCGTAATGCTCTATTGATTTGATCGCCAGCAGTGTATGTGGCCATGTTTAAACTCCTTGTTCGACCACCTCTGGTGATCGGCTACGACGACGTTTGACTTCCAGTTCGTTGACGACAGGAGCCGCCTCAACAGGCGTGTCTAAAGTATATCGTACCCAGCCATTTTGTTCATCTGCCAGTGCTTCAAGTTCCATGGTTGCAACTTTAGCGCCGTGAATTGGGTGAGACATGTAGATAACAGACATGATTTAAAAAGGGGCTGTTTAGGCCCCTTGGGTTGGTTTAGGCAGTGATGCCGATGTTTTTCAGCGCAACGCGAAGAGCGTTAATGGCAGTAGCCAACTCAGTTCCTGTAGCAGTATTGGTAACCGCAGTAATGGCGGCTGCTTGAGTTACAGGCGTGACCCCGTAAAAACCCGCAGTTCCACCTGCTTTACCCATAACCGCGCCGTCAAGTTGCTGGTCTTCATAAGCAACGCCGATTGGTTTTGTGTTCGTAGGCATGATTTTTCCTTTAAGAAAGGGGGCCGAAGCCCCCAATCAAATTTACATCAAAAATGCAGAGTAAGCTGCGTCGCCAGTCTTTACGAAACGGTAAGTGTTTGCACCGAAACGTGGGACAGTGACTGAGCCAACAATCGTAATACCAGTGCCTGTAGTGATAGGAACGGTAGACGACGCGCCTGAGTTGTTGTCGTTGCAAATTGTCAACTCAAAAGATGAGCCAACTTTTGCGCTGGGGATAGCTGCATCAAGCAATGCTGCTGTAGGCAGAGTTACTGTCAATGTAGCGTCCGAAGCTTTTTTACAAACAACCAAACCAACTGCAACTTGAGCCGCAGTTAATGTGGTGTCACCAGTCAATGTAGCGGGGATGGTCTGAACGCCCATCACTGCTTCTGTCAGATTGCCGTCACCAACTTGGTAACCGCCTGCGCCATTAGGTAATGCCATGATATTTTTCCTTCAAAAAAAAAGTTACTGATTAGCCCCACATGCGGCAGGCCATTTGTGGACGGATTGTGCTGAAGCCATACAGAACGTCAATACGGCAAGGCATACGGTCGTTGTTGATGTCGTACTGACGAACAACGCGCAAGCTGATACCGTTATGGACTGCGCGAGCAGCCATATCAACGCCTCGAGGCAACAACAAGTCGGCGGTTGCAAAAGTGATCGCGTCTTTGTGGTAGATCAAGTTTTGTGGATACTGAGTGCTGGCAGTGCCGGTGAACACGACGGCTTTGCTGTTAGCAGGCAAAGTCAGCATGGTGGCCAAAGCATGGTTAGCAGAGTACATAGGAGCCACGGTCACGGTAGCGGTTGTAGTCACCGTTGAAGATGCCAAAGCCACGAACTGGAACAACGAACCAGTGGATTCACGGGTTTGTGGGTTCACAGCGTAGCAATCCGCAATCGTAAACACGTCACCAACAGCGATGGTTTCACCAGAACCGACAGTCAATGTCAGAGTAGATGCACCTTCAGTTGTGACAGCAGCGCCGGTGGTGTTGCCAGTGGCAGCACGTGTGCCGGTGGTGTGTTGCTTGATTGACTGAGACATGTTGACTTCGTCAAAGCCCAACACGCCAGTGCCCATCATGCCGTTCTTGAACTGCTTGCTGATGGTGTCGGTGGGGTTAAACAAGCCTTTCATGCCTTCGACCAAACCAGCGTTAGCGGCGGGGTTGACGGTAGCGTAACGTGGAGACATCACGGCAGCGTTTTCATTCAGCTTCTGCTGGGCTTGCAACAAGACCAAAGAAGTAGAAGGAGTGGTGCCAGGTGTACCAACAGAGTTACCGATGGTTTTATAAGCGTTGGCAACGTCAGCATCGATGCTGGAAGCCAATTGGCTGATACGAGGCTTCAACACACGCTCTGCGAAGTCGTCCAATTGCATGGTCAATTCAGCAGATGTAAAGTTCACGCCGATGTGCTTTTGTGAAGCAACAGTCAAAGTGGTGAACTGTTCGTTGTCGTCTTGAACTTGCAAGGCGGCACCGTCAGTCACCAGAGCGCGGTCGGGTAAACGGATACGCAGTGTAGAACCAATCTTGGCACCTTCAACAGCGAAGCTGTCGTCGTACTGACGGTTCACGTTACGGGTGAGCACCAGGTTGTTCTCGAGAATCTCGAGAGCTTTGCGGGTGATCATGTCGATCGTTAAGATACTATTAGACATGGAAAAAATCCTTCAAAAATTGTTTAGCGGTTGGCTTGCGCTTGCAACTTCTTTATCTGTCTTGCTCTTTCAGCTTCAATCCACTGCGAATCCGTCATGGTCTTAATAGACCGTGGATCAGTAGTGTCATAGGCTGGGCCCCCAGAGGAGCGAGCAGTGACAGGCGAAATCGGTGCTGGCGCAGACGTGGTTCTTTTTACGGGAGGATCGGTAGCCATTTTGGCTTCAATCTTCCCTATTTCTTTGGCCTGCATGATAGGCGCAAGGCGAGAGATTCGATCTGCTTCCTTGGGGTTGGCACCGAGGTAGTAAGCTACTTCAGGGCCTATGTCCGAGGCTCGGATCGACTCAGCCATCACGTCTGTGATTGGAAGTTTCGGGTTGTAGGCGACTTGTTCAAAGTCGTCGTACTTGTTCCGAGCTTCTTCTTCCTTTTCGTGATAGGACTCAAGAATTGCAGATTGCTGCCTTGCTTGTTCTCGCTGGGCGAGCAGTTGTTCAGCTTTCTGGTAGGCCAATGCGTCTGCATAGTCTTCAGGGCTGTCGAACTGATCGACTGGCGGGATTGTTGCTGGCGCTCTCAGCGTTTGGGCTTCCGCTTGACGTTGAGCCTGCTCTCTTTCCCACTTACGTTGTTCTCTTGCAAGCCTTTTGCCGATTGCTGCATCAAGTTCTTCTTGGGTAAAAACCCGTGAAGGCTCTTTTGCTTCTTCAGCGACTTCCGGCGCGTTTACTGTTGCATCAGGAGTGGCCGTCACTTCCGGTGCGGGCGCGGAGTCTACTTCCGCTAAGGGTTGTTGGACTTCTTCAGTCATTTTTGAATCCTAAGATTCCCTGGTGAGCCGCACCAGTACGGGTTTTGGTTATTCAAAAATAATTGTTGCTGACACTGTACCTGAAATTACCACATACAGTCCATTGTTGACGTAGATGCCGTCAAGAGGAAAGACATATGATGTGGCCGCAACAGGTGTGAACACACTCAGAACAGTCCGAGTTGTGGTTGTAGTGGCAGAATCGTAAACCGTAATGGTCGGCGTGGACGATGCCGCGCTGACAAAAATACCTTTGAGTTTGCCGCCCATTGACTTGATGTTGGCGGTCGCGGTGATTTGTGCAAAATTTGCCATGGTGTGTCCTTACGCCAAAGATTTAAGTTTGTAGAGGGTTCGAAGATAAATCTCAACGATATTATCGATGAGTTGTTGCAATGACGAATCTGATTTGTCGGCAACTTTATAACGAGCATTTTCGATTTCAGCCAACGAGCTTTCTAAAAACTCAATAATGTTGGAAGTCTTGGTTGCCGAATGCAAAGTGATTGGGCCAATCAAACCATGACGGCCTTGATAGGTTTCAGCAAAATCATCCGCCGCACCAATAATACGTTCATAAAAAATTTTAAGCGCTTCATGTTTGCTAAAGCTACGAGTGTTCAAGTGAACGCTGTGCGCCACGTCCCGTGCTAAAAACAGCGCACCTAAAAAATCAGCGGCTTTCATTGTGGTATTCCTTGTGGTGGCATCATTTCGTCTTCAGGTGGCATCATCTCTTGCTGAGGCATCTCAGGCATCTCATTCATCATGTTTTGCGACTCCATCGCCGCAGCGACCACGCCCATGGCAATATCTTGAATTTGTTGCTCAGTCATGCCTGCTTGCACCGCAGCAATCCGTTTAGTTTCAGCTTCGTACAGTTTAACTTCGGCTTCAAAATCTTTGCGTTGCATTTCTTGCGCTTCAATCGACTTGCCGACGTTTTTAAGCATCTCATGCAGTTGGTCAAGCTCTTGGCCCATTGCTTGCATTTGTTGTTCTGCTGCTTGCAACTCTGGCGGCTTGTCGCCGTCTTCCATGAGCTTGGGATCGATGGTCTTGGCAAACCGCTTGGCCATCTCTTGCGCGCCTGGCCAGTCCATGTTTTTGACGAACAGGTCACCGGCGACAGCCCACAGTTGTGGGTTGCCTTGCAACAGTTGAGCCATTGCTTCCAAGGCTTCTTGGCGCTTGGTCGCGTAGCCTGGGCCGGTGGCAACAACCACGTCGTACTTGCCGACGTTGGGGTTGTAGATTTTGTCAATTACGATGTCTGGGTTGTTCGGGTCGGTGATCTTGCGAACTGCTTCAGGTTGGTCAGGGTTTAACTTGACCATCTTGGTTTCACCATCCAAGCCAATGATGCGGGCCACGCGCTGTGTGTCGTAAATCTTGGGAATCAAGTCCACCAATTGACGCACGATGTGTCGTACACCACGGGCCAAGTTGTCGCCGTAGTGGTAAGTGCCCACATCACCTTCGCGCTGGCGAGCCAAAATGGCTTTGCCGCTGCGCTCGTTGGATGTCATGCCCAAAGATGCGTTGTATTGGCCGGTAGACGCTTTGATGTCCTCAGATGCACCGGCTTTGGCCTGCAACAGACCGCTGGAGGCCATCGGTGGTTGCGCCCGTGCAGGCAACGGCAACACCGCGCCTTGGCCGTCGGTGACGTCTGGATTGACCTCCAAATACGGCCAGTTCGTCGTATTTGCGGTCTTCCACTGGTTCTCATAACCTTCAAATTGACCACCGTAGCCAATGAACGGTGCTTTCGGTGCCAAGGCCAGCATCTCTGCTTCTTGGCTTACCCAGTAGTTGTACATGCGCTGGGCGTCCTTGGCGTTACGCACAAGGCCAGACACGTACAAGCGGCCATCGACTTCAAACTCATTGCCGACAATGCGGACTACGGGGATGTATTTCCCCGCCCAATCGCGTTCTTCAAGAATTTCGTAACCGTTAATCTTGCAGTATTTAACTTGGACACGATCAGATTCACGAGATTTTTTAGGCTTGCCATAAATTTCTTTCAGTTGTTTGTCCTCTAGGGTGCCTTCAAACGCGGTCACGTTCCCTGGGTACAAGTTCAGCTTTTCTTTGGTGTAGTCAAGGTAGTAGTAGTCAGCCACGCGCACAGTGTCTTCAGTCAACCACTGGCTCAAATTCTGATCCCCCACACCCAACGACTGCAAGGTGGTGATGGGCGCTGAATCGGGGTACTTGCGGGCGTATTCGTCTTTGGGAATGTCTTCCGTAATCAAACACCATTTTTGATCCGCGCCAGTCGGGTCTTGGATGGTTGGATCCATGTAGACGCTGAACGAATTGCGAATGCGGCCAATCTTGATGTCTTGGTCGAATGTGTTGTCATCGCAATATTCAGTCAGAATGCGGATGTAACCTTCGCCGTAGGAGACTTGGTTTTCACACGCTGTATCGTACGCGACGTCAGCATCGCTGATGTATTCGATGTGTCTGACCATGCCGTTGAAGACTTCTGCAACTTCGATGTCGGCGTCGTCATTGGCTGGAATAACCTTGCCACTTGGGCGGTTCTGCCTTTGGTCATTGGTCACTTGCCTTACGTGCTGTGGCAGTTTGTTGATTGTCAGACATGGCCTGGCGTTGATCGTCTGGCCTTGCACGGCACCTCGGGTAGCCAACACGTCGGCAGGCCACTGCCAATGGTTGTCAGGTGAACCCGCGTAAAACTTCAAGTCGTCAATTTCATCTTCACGACTCTCAGATAACGCGGCGATCGCCATGTTGAGGCGAGTGCGGGCGGTGGACAGAATGCTGGATTCGGTCTTTTTGTTGCCGCCGTTGGCCACAGCACCTGCTGCGGCGATGCCTGTGTAATCTGCCATTATTTTTTCTTCTTTTCCGCTTCGCGTTTGACAGCGTAAGCAATTGCGACCGCTTGCTTGACCGGCTTACCGGCAGCAACTTCGGCCTTGACGTTTTTGCGGAAGGCTTCGGGCGTTTTGGATTTAACGAGCGGCATTATTTTTTCTTCGCAGTTTTAGCTGACTCTTTGAAATCTTTGGCCGTTGGCGCATTCTTGCTACCAGGCTTGTTCATCTTTTCGCCAGAGCCCGCTTTGATACGTTCGCGTTTTGCGTGAATGTTTGCGTAGAGTCCAGGTTTGGTAGCCATATCAACACTTCCATCTTTTAAGGGCTGCTTTGGCGCGTTCGCCATCTTTGGCGTTGGCTGCTACAGCGCCCATTCTTGCACAAAATGAGGCCTTGCGGCCTTTATCTGCTTCAGTCTTAGGGTTGGGTGCTGGCGCTTTTAAATTAAAACCCGTTTCACGGTTGTACTTCTCGCGCCCTTTGGCGGTCAGCCCTGCACCTTTGCTCACCGGCAGTTTCTCGCCTCGGCCAACTGATAGAGACACGTTCTTTTTCATGCGCCCATCCATCCTGTAGAGACTGCGTTGCCATAACTGGCCGCGCGGCGTTTAGGTTCGACATACTCACGGTGAGCCACAGGAAAAGCAAACGTCACCGCTATTGCGTCAGCAGCGTCAGGAGAGGCAAGACCGCGAGCCTTCATATCCTTTTTGCTTTCCAAAAAAATAGTTCCCCGTGAATCAGGTTTCATCATAGGCGAAATCAAGTCCGTTTTCAAGAACCTGTCGTTGGGTATGCTAGCAGATTTCAACCAGTCCCTCATGTCGCCCCACATCTGCGCGCGCATGTTGCCGTACATGATCGGGTTTTTTGCCTTATTTCCAAAGTTCACGCCCTTGACCTTGTACCGCTGTTCCTTCAACCGATCCACAATCCCAGCACCCAGGCCACCTTCGTCGATCACCACCAGCGTGGGCTTAAATTCTTCAATCGCTTCGATCACATGCCCCACCACCGTCATGGTGTCGTCACCTCTGTGGCGCATGATCTTCACGATGTCTCGACCCTGCCGCACCGCGATGACCGTGGCATCTGCTCCGAACCGTGCGGGGTCAACACCAATCACGATCGGTGCTGACTGATCCTGATACTTGGCCCGTTTCATGGCGTCGTCCACGATGTCAGCCCCGATGAACTGATCGTCGCCCGCGTTGGGGAACTGACCGTACACCTCAACGTGCGCCTGCGCCGAATCCGGCCCATATTCGTCGATGATGCGCTGGTAGACCGCCTTGTCGGTGCCCTCGACCGTGCGCGCGTCCACCACTTTTGTGCGCCAAAAGTCCCGTTTTGAGTGAAACGCCTCGTAAAAGTACCCCGTATTGCGGCGCGGGTTGGAAAACGCCATCCAAAAGCGATTTGGCGTGTTTTCTGTGAAAAAACCGCCCGTCACCGCCCAAATTGAGTCGTCAATACCCGATGCTTCATCAAAAATCACCAAAACACCGTCGAAATTGTGTACACCAGCGTACGCGTCGGGGTTTTCCGCTGACCACAGCCGCCCCTCGACGCCCCAGTACCTGGTGCCTTTCTTCAAATCCCGCTCGACCAGCTCAGTCAGCCACTTGGCGGGCATCACTCTGGTGGCCGACACTTCAAACCAATGGCTGTTGATGGCCATCGCCAGCCATTTGGTGATTTCGGCCCAGGTGATTGAGCGCAGTTGGCTCTCAGAGTTGGCCGACACGATGGTCGTCGAGCCGATCCGCGTGGACAACATCCAGATGACAAGCCAACTGACCAGCGCCGACTTGCCAATACCACGGCCAGACGAGATCGCCTCTTGCAATACGTCGAAGTCCAGCTTGCCCTGATTCAGTTTGATGTGCTCGGCCACGTCCAGCAGCACCTCGCGTTGCCATTTGCGTGGCCCTTGGAAGTGCTCCAGCGGTGTGCCCTTGACGCTCCACGGAAATACGTACATTACAAACGCCAGCGGGTTGTCCTTGACCGCCGGACTCCATAGCCTGGCCATCAGTTCTTGTTCGTCTTCAGCGCTGTAGATGGTGCTCTGCATTAACGCCCTAAGTTGATATTTACTGGTCGCCCATACCCGCGCGGTATCTTTTCACCTGCGTAATCGCGGATCAGCCCGTATGGCCCCAACGCGCCGTAGTCGCCGGTGCGTTGCTCTTGCATTGTGCCTTCTTGCGGCGGGTTAAAATCGTACGTATCTTGCACGACCAAGTTGCCCTTAGCGTCGCGGGCGTACTTGAACCGCCCTAAAGTAGTCTGAATGTTGCCGCGTGGATCACCCATAGACAGTAAACCTGGAGACAAAGTCATAGGTGTTTGCCCTTGCGCCCACATTGCTCTTGCTAATGTGGAGTAATCCTTATATTGGATGTCGCCTGCATCGCCGCCTTTGAGCATGACCAATTGTTTAATCATGGCTAACTCTTCAGGCGAAAAATTCTTTTCCGTTATTGGATCGCGGTTGCCTTGCGCGGTTTCTATCAACGTGCGCGCGCTGGTCGGAAATTTGCCCGCTGGCAAGCGTTGCACCACAAAGTCAAGCAATCGGTTAATGCCCGTAACTTCAGGCGCGAGCTTATTTGTTGGCTGTGGCATATTGCTCTACCTTGTGTTCCAGTGTTGGACTTGGTTCGTTGGCGATCACATCAATGACCCGAGACTCGGCGGCTTTGAGCGCGCCGATGATGCTGATGCGCTGATCGACGTCGATGCTGATGGACTGCTTGGCTACCCAGCCGTGTGAGTGCTGGAGGATGGCCAGCGCCGCTTTGGCGTCGCCTTCTTGCGCTGCTTTGTGCAAGTGCTTGGACATCTCCAACTCGCCGTCGGCTTTGCCTTTTTGCGCTGCCATGTCCGCTACGGGGTCAAGCTCACACAGTTGCCGGTACTCGGTGGGCAACATGCCTGCGGCCAACGCCAGTGCGTCACCTTTCAAGCCCAACTTGGCGGCTTCGTAGATTTTGTTTAACCGCGCTTCGGTCGCAACGATCTTGCGCGGTGCAAATGGAAGGCTGTGGAACGTCATGTGCGCGAGTGTAAATCATGTGGGTCATGTGGACAATATTTTAAAAAATAAAAATTGTTTGCGAACCGTCCGTCACCGTTGGGCCCAGGCCGTCGGCCCTACCCCCTCCCCCCTAAGTTAGCAAGCACTCACTTACAGCAGCTGGTTAGTAAGCGCTTACTTACAGCAGCTAAGTTAGTGTCTACTAACTTGTCAAATTTATATGTTAGTGTCTACTAACTTAAGTGAAGTGAGTGCTCACTAACTTAACCAGGCGAAGTGAGCGCTTACTAACTTAACGCATGTTAGTGCGCGCTTACATAGCCTGGTTAGTAGGCACTAACTTAATGAATTAATACTTTAGTGGGGGGTCATGTGGACAATGTGGACTACAGTTTTTTTTTAGCGCGGCGCGACGGGAATAGTAGCATTTCACCATATGAAATAGTTTTTATGGTCAATTAATTTTTTTGATTTTATTGTCCACATAGTCCACAAAGCCCAAAAACCCATATTTCACGCGGCCATTTCGTGGGTCATGCCTATAGTCCA
>Ga0208644_1001002_pt1 | contig 24440 bp, 30 predicted proteins | sample VirMetDEL_Nov_18_FD_184517 | JGI IMG/M metagenome (GOLD analysis project Ga0208644, IMG submission 184517) | Aqueous microbial communities from the Delaware River and Bay under freshwater to marine salinity gradient to study organic matter... | ecosystem: Environmental > Aquatic > Marine >...
AGAAGTGGAAAAACGTAAGATGGCTTTATCCGAAGCGCAAGTAAGCCATGCTAAAGCACGTAAAAAAATAGAAACGCTGGAACAAAAAGATGATCCTGTTTCAGAGGCTAAATTGCGTCACGCAACGCATGGCCTAATGATGCTGGAGTCAAAAATAAACGGATCATTTAAAGACATTGCTACGTTGATTGATGCTTACGAAAACATCAAAGCTAAACATGGCATTGATGATTGGGACGAAGAGACGTTTGAAAAAGAAGAAAAACGTCATCACGTCAGAAGAGGCTTTGAACTTATGTACCGTAACTTGTTGGATGGCGGACGTGCATCTACTGCTACGATTGAATACTTGCAACAATATGGTGTGCATCCGCAGGTGTCATTGACTGAAGTAAGCGGCTACATCCAACACGTAACCACGCTTATTAAAGAAGGCACAGTGCCTCACGCTAATGATTTAGAAAACTTTTTAGATCAAATGGCGGACAAATATTGCGCGAGTGTAGACATGACAGCAGAGCGTTTATTTGGTAAAACTGAGTTCACAAACACGGAGTACATGCTCCGACTGGAGGCAAAAGATGATTCTTGAATATATGCTGATCCGTGAAACAGGTGCCAAACGTGCGCCTTCATGGGTAGAAGACGGTGGGTATTTTGTAAACCCAGACGACAATACGATGGTTGGGTGGTCCCCGGACCTTGCTGATCGGGACTACTATGTTCCAGATAGTGTCACGGAACTTACCCGCGCAGAATTAAAAACTAGAGTGCGTGGAATTGATGCTAACTACCCAATGTTAGATGAGGACGGCAACGAGTTGTCTGACTCTGCTATCGACGCGAGTGTAGACGCATGGTGTGATAGCCACGGAGAGCCGTAACCAATGTTAGGCTTCTTCCCTCTTACAGGCGCACCGCTTGCTGCGGGGGGAGAAACCTCGTTTATCCCTGTTTCTGGACTTCAGGCGACAGGTGGTGTTGGCAGTGTCACACTTGTCACTGACCAGAACATTTCCGTTACAGGTGTTGCAGCCACGGGTGGTGTTGGCACAGCGACTGTTATAGGCACGTCGAGTGTCCCTGTCACAGGGTTGGAAGCCACTGGCAATGTTGGTGGTGTCACTGTTGTCACTGACCAGAACATTTCCGTTACAGGTGTTGCAGCCACGGGCGCAGTTGGTTCTGCGACAGTAATCACTGACCAGAACATTTCTGTAACGGGCGTTGCAGCCACGGGTGGTGTTGGCACTGTTACGATAGAAGGTGCGGCTACCGTTCCTGTTACAGGGTTGGAAGCCACTGGCAGCGTCGGTGGTGTTACTGTTGTCACTGACCAGAACATTTCTGTAACGGGTGTTGCTGCCACGGGCGCAGTTGGAACGGTTACTCTCAAGATCAACAGCGTTATCCCAATCGTATTCTTGCCACAAGCTCAAGGCGAAGTTGGCGATGTGGAAATAACGGGCAACGCGGTTGTAACCCCCACGGGTGTTGCGGGTAGCGGAGCCGTTGGAAACGTGTTAGTTTGGGGAAGAATTATTCCAGATGAGGATACGATCTGGACCGAAATCATAGCTGCATAGGAAAGTAGATGCCTAGTACATACGCAGATAACAGTGGTATAGAACTTATCCGTAACGGCGAAAAGTCGGGTACGTGGGGGACAATCACTAATACAAACTGGAACATTACAGACCGTTTAACCAACGGCGTTGGGACTATTTCTTTAGCTGGTACAACGCACACGTTAAGTACAAACGACGGATCTTTGTCCCCGGGTCAGTACAAGGTTTTGATTCTATCTGGATCACCTTCGGGTACAAACACCATTACTATCGATCCGAATGACGGTGAGCATATTTACTTTGTTTATAACAACTCAGGGGAAGACGCTATCTTCTCACAAGGATCTGGTAGTAATGTGACTGTACCCAACGGGCAGTCTAAAATTATTTATGCAGATGGCGCAGGCGCAACGGCTGCGGTCAGTGATCTAACGACTAACTTTGCTATGGCAAATGTGGCGATAACCGGGGGCAGCGTTTCTGGGATCACGGATCTTGCAATTGCAGATGGTGGGACGGGTGCTGGGACAGCCGCCGCGGCACGTACAAATCTTGGTTTGGTAATTGGCACAGACGTTCTGGCGTATGATGCTAACCTTCAATCGTTTGTTACAACCTTTACGTTACCTACCAGTGATGGCTCTGCGAATGAAACTTTGGTAACAAACGGATCGGGCACCCTTTCGTTTTCAGAACGAGCGACAACAGGCAAGGCGTTAGCCTTCAGCCTTATTTTTGGTTAGGAGAAAAAAATGGCTGCGCCAAATATTGTAAACATCACATCGATGATCGGTAAGACGGACACCACCAGTCTTACGACAACAAGTGCAACGAGTATTCTCAACAACCCTGCATCTTCCAACAAGGTTTTTCGGGTTACATCTGTACGGGTTACCAATGTGGATGGAACGGACTCTGCCAATATAACGGTCACGTATTATACGGAAGACGATATTGGCGGCACCGCGATTGACATGATACAGGCCAAGGCTGTTGCTGCCAATACAAACCTAGACGTTATAACAACGGACACACCACTATACCTAGAAGAAGATAAGTCGCTTGGTGCCACAGCCAGTGCTGCCAACGATCTTGTTGTTATCGTAACCTATGAAGAGATTACATGATAGATGGCGCTGTCAAAGCTACAGTTTCGACCCGGTGTAAACCGTGAGGTAACATCGTACACCAATGAGGGGGGCTGGTTTGACGTTGACAACGTCAGATTTCAAAAAGGTTTTCCCGAGAAAATAGGTGGTTGGCAGAAAAATTCTAGCAACTCGTTCCTTGGAACATGCCGTGCTCTCCATCCGTGGGTTTCTCTTGATCGAGATAAGTACATTGGTGTCGGTACAAATTTAAAATACTACATAGACGAAGGTGGTTTTTATAACGACATTACTCCGATAAGGCTAACCACATCTGCTGGAGATGTGACATTCTCTGCCACAAATGGGTCATCGACAATTACCGTATCAGACACATCTCATGGTGCTGTGGTCAATGATTTTGTAACGTTTACGGATGCAGCTACATTGGGTGGAAACATCACCGCAGCGGTGTTGAACCAAGAGTATCAGATTACAGAAGTTGTAGACAACAACTCATACAAGATTGAAGCCCGTGAAGCAGACACTCCAATCTACGACATAACTGTAGACGGTCAGCTTGTTCCTACCTATGTCACAGCCAACTCTTCCGATACAGGCAACGGGGGATCCTCTACTGTTGGTGCATATCAGATCAACACTGGTCTGGACATTACAGTTTCTGGCGCAGGCTGGGGTGCGGGTACATGGAGCCGTGGTACGTGGGGTTCAGCATCCACAGACCCTATTGTATCAAACACAATTCGTCTTTGGTCGCATGATAACTTCGGTGAGGATTTACTTTTTAATGTGCGAGATGGGGGCATATACTACTGGGATCAAACGAGCACAGTAAGTACCCGGGCGGTAAACATTACATCGCTTGCTGGGTCCTTGTCGGCTCCCACTGTTGCTAAACAGATTATGGTTTCAGACCGAGATCGTCACGTTATCGCGTTTGGCTGCGACAGCGAAAGCAACCCGGGAGTACAAGACCCGTTGCTCATTCGGTTCTCGGACCAAGAATCTTTGACGGATTGGCAGACAGTGTCCACCAACACGGCGGGGGACTTGCGCCTTGGTTCTGGTTCCGAGATTGTTACCGCCGTAGAAACACGTCAACAGATCCTAGTCTTTACTGACACCACGTTGTACGCCATGCAGTTTCTTGGACCACCCTTTACATTTGGTGTGACATCGTTGTCAGAGAACATTACGATTGCTGGGCCTAACGCTGCAATTGCGGTGGACGACACTGTGTTTTGGATGGGTCGATCAGAGTTTTATATTTACTCTGGTGCGGTGCAGCGATTGCCCTGTAGTGTTCGGGACTTTGTATTTAGTGACATCAACGAAGGTGAGTTGGAAAAAATCAACGTTGGCTTAAACACGGAGCACTCAGAGATTTGGTGGTTCTATCCAAGTGCCAACAGTGGAGAAGTTAACAGGTATGTTGTGTACAACTACACTGAACAGGTTTGGTATTATGGTTCGTTTGCTAGGACAGCATGGGTAGACAGGGGTATTTTTGACTTTCCTTTTGCAGCCAACACAGACGGCTACATTTACGAGCATGAGATTGGTGTTGATGATGGTACAACAGATCCAGTGACGGCAATCATAGCCTACATACAATCCAGCCCAATGGATATTGGCGACGGGGAGCAGTTCATGCTGCTTCGCAAGATGATACCAGATGTGGATTTCCGAACGTCTACTGCTGTCATACCAGATGTAAATATAACATTGGATGTAAAGAACGCGCCTGACGGTACATACGAGAATAGTCAGACAGATTCTTTTGTTAAAACACAATCCGTCCCTGTAAGTTCGCGGACAGAACAACTGTTCTTCCGTCTTCGTGGTCGGCAAATGCGGTTTAAGATTGAGTCGAATGACACAGGCGTCACTTGGCGTCTGGGTTCACCACGCATTGATCTTAGACCAGACGGGAGGCGATAATGTCTCGTCGTCTTACTCGTCCATACTTCCCTATTCCCCCTGCGGGTTACGACCAACGGTATTTTGCAGAGGTTATTCGTGCGTTCTCCTTGTTTCTTGAACAGGTACAAAACCCCGGCGACGTTCGGGCGACAGAATTAACCTTAACAAATCTGCCTACAGATGACAGTGGTCTTGAAGCAGGGGCATTGTTTCAACACGATGGTGCTGTTAGAGTACCACTAACAAACAGACCTTACGTTCGTGGCTCTGGTGGCACAGGAACGGTAGGCACAGTAACGGTGGCAACGACATGACTGTAATCACAATGCCTGATGGCTCACGCTGGAAACCTTCCACAAGTTCTGATACACTACATTGTAGTAACTGTCCGAATATTGTTGACACACCAGAAGAGATTGCAAGTTACCCTGATGGAAACTGCCCAGATTGTGGGGTGCCTTGGACGGGTTCGGAAAGACGGAACACGAGCATTACAGTGACGGCCCCTGAAGCACTGTCGGGAGAAGCATAATGGCTAAGAAGAAACGCAACTTACTATCGACCATCGGTGGATTGGTTGGACTAGCTGTTGGTGGACCTGCTGGTGCTGCGATTGGTGCAGGTATAGGTAGCTTGGCTGGGGGCGGAGATGCACGAGATGCCCTCGAAGCGGGGATCTTGGGTTTTGGTATTGGTTCTATACCGGGGGTACAAAACTTTGCAGCAACTGCAGGCAACGCAATGGGTCTTGGTGGTATTGGATCGAACCAAGCTCTTGCCGCTCAAGCAGCGCAGCAGGGTGGCGGGGGCACTCAGTTGGCGCAGATGTTGACAGGCACAGGAAAAGCAGCAAGCAGTGTTGCTCAAACCGCTCAAGCAGCGGCTAATGCGCCCGGGGCTGCTCAAGCAGCGGCGGGGATCAATGCTGGTGGCATTACAGGTTTATTGAATAACCCATATATCATGGCAGCGTTGCTCACGAGCGCAGAACAAGAAAACCCCAAGGTCGTGATGTCAGACAAACAACGTGCTCAAATGGAAACGGGAGAGCGATTGCCCGGTTACGGTGGTGCACGGATCGGGGCACTCTACATAGACAGTGAAACGGGTCAGTATTATAACACCAAAGCAGACCGAGACGCTGCTATTCGTGCACGTAAGGGACAAACATTTGCCATGGGCGGCATGATCGAGGGTCCCGGCACTGGAACCAGCGATTCAATTCCCGCAAAGATTTACCAGAACGGTCAGCCCGTACAAGAAGCAGCCCTTTCAGATGGGGAGTTTGTAATGACGAACGACGCAGTTGCTGGAGCAGGGGATGGGGACCGAGCCAAGGGGGCCGCTAGGATGTACCAGATGATGAAACAGTTTGAGGCTAGAGCATAATGGCTGACGAAACCTACCTCCAACAAACGCAGCAGCTTTTACCAGAATACCAAGAGGCGTTCCTCAAGAGTCTTCTGTTCTCGGCCTTCGATCCTTACGGCGGTTATGTTACCGACGCGCAAGGAAATTTCTTACGAGAGGCTAGACAAGGTGATGCACTAGCTGCAGGGGAACAGTTTGTTTCTCAGCCCACAGGGTTAGCTACCACGTCTCCTTTGGCGAGTGTTCCAGCGCCGACGCTTGCCAAGTTTGGTTACACAGATCCTGAAACAGGAGAAGTTACCTACTCTGGTTTTACCCCAGCGCAAACTGAAGCACTTCGATTGGGCATAGGTCAGATTGGTTCGTACCAACCTATGTTTGATGCTGCATCAGGAACCTTTGCTCAAGGTCTTGGGACCTATGGCGAAGCCGTGGACATGGCGCGTCTTGGTGGCGCGGCCCTTGCAGGAACTGGCGCGGAGTATGATCCACAGTCATATCGAGATTACTACGATCCTTTTGTCGAACAAGTAATTGACGAAACGCAGCGTGATATTTCGGACATGCAACAGAAGGAGCTTGCTCGTGTACGGGCTGGCGCGGTGGGATCTGGCGCGTTTGGTGGCTCTCGTGGTGCAGTTGCGGAACAAGAGTTGGCACGGAATGCGGCTCGGGAGCAGGCCCGGGTTGGTGCGCAGCTAAGATCTCAAGCCTATGGTCAAGCGCAAGAGCAAGCGCAAGGGGCCTTTGAGTCTGCGCAAAGACGTGGTCAAAACGCAGCGCAAATATACGGTAGCTTGGGCCAAGGGCTTGGTTCTCTTGGTTCTGGAATGTTTGGCGCAGGTACAACGATGATGGCTGCGGGGGAAGCAACGCAAGCAGCAGGCTCTCGTGATGTAAATGCACTGTTTAACTTGGGCACCTTGGAGCAGCAACAAGCGCAAGCGGAACTGGATACGCAACGTATGGGAGCCATGGAAGCTGCATACGAACCGTATCAGCGCCTTGGGTTCTTGTCCGATATATTCCGTGGAGTGCCATCGTTGTCTGGTTCTATGACCGCGGGTCTTGCTCCTACTAAAAACCCGACACAAACGTTCTTGGGTTATGGTATGGGGCTGGATGCATTGCAGCAAGGTGGATATGGCGGAGTGTTAGGATAATGAATGTACTTAATCGTCCTTTGTTTCAGAGATATGCACGTCAGCCTATGATGCAGCAACCTATGGTGCAGCAACCCGTAGGTATTATGGCTTCGTCACCTGAGTTGATGCAAGCATCGATGGGGTATAATCAGGGTGGTCCAGTCCTTGGTTACAGAAAAGGAACCGTGGTGCGCCCAACCGTGGACATAACCCAAGAGCCTGTTGAGTTTAAAGAAACGATTACAGAGACGGAAACGGTTACACAAAAGCCAATGCAAATTGCTCCTTCAACGAGGACACGGACATCAACTATTGCTCCTCCTCAGACAGGTAGCAATGAAGTGGAGGAAGCCATAAAGGTTGGGGAGCAGTTTGAGCAAGCTGGAGAAACCGCCAACGTAAGACCTGAGTTAGCTGCTGCTGCAGAGGCTGTGGTTGATCCGAACAAAACCTCATCCGAAGAAGCAACGGAAATCCTTTCTAGCTTGGGAAAAGACGTACCAAAAGGAACTAAAGGCAAGATCGACGCTATGAAGAGTTTGATCAGCGACACGTTCGGGGTGGACGCATCTAGGTACGACAACCTCAAAGCGTTGAACCGAGCCGCCGTAGGTTTTGCCATTGCCAAAGGGGATGACATTGCTGCCGCCTTGGAAAGCGGCGCACGAGGTGCGGCTGCAATTGAGCAAAGCCGTCTTTCCCGTGAAGACTCCATGTCCCAGATGGCTTTGGAACAGGTGTTTGCGGAGAAACTTGCAGCCATGAGAAACGCTGCAGCCATGGCTGGAAAGGCCAGCGACTACACCCCAGAGAGATTACGGCAACGTGTTATCGAAGCGATCCTTAGAAGCCCTGATCAGTTTAATGTCTATGATGAAGCAACAGGATCGGTTGATCCCATTAAAGTGCAACGAGAAGCTGACATTCTTGTTAAGTCTATGGTTCAAAACCAAAGTCCTTCGACAGATATGCCAGCTACAGGTTCTGATCCCGCGCCGACAATGACGCACCAACAAGCGAACGACGCCGCAAAAGAAAAGGGGGAGCCTTTCTACATCCTTGATGGCAAAAAATTCAAAGTTCAGTAGGTGACCCTTGGCAGATGAGTTCATCCCCCAACCATATGTGGAAGAAGAATTTGTTCCCCAACCTTTTTCTGAGGAGGAAGAGTACGAGGGCGTAGCTCAAGAGTTTTTCGAGGGCATAGGATCTGGTGCAACGAAAGTCGTACAGGGGGTCGCGGAACTTGGCGCTTTGGCCTCGGACGCTCTTGCAGGAACAGAGTACCACGACGATGTGGTTCAGGGGTTTGAAAGTTTTAGAGAAACCTTGGGCCTTGATCCCATGGGTATCTCAGGGGCAATAGGGGAGATCGGCACACAGTTTGTTGTCCCCGGCGGTCTTGCAGCCAAAGGTATTCAAGGGTTGAATGCCGTAGCCAAGGCAGGAAAAGCAGGGAAGTTTATGGCGGGACTGGGCGCTGCAGGGGCAGCGGATGCGGTCACTGCGACAAACGACACCACGACCCTCGGTGATTTCTTTGAAGGCGGACCCACAGAAACGACGGACCTGATTGGCCTAGAGGCAGAGGAACGTGCACTGGAGGGTTTGCTAAACAAAGCGAAGGTTGGTCTTGAAGGGGCCGCAGGAATTGTTGCCGCGCCATATATTGCTAAAGGGATCAGCGCCACCGCAGGCGCAGGGGCCACGGCTCTTGGTCAAATCCCCGGGGCTACGCAGGTTGCTCGGGGCATCAAGGCTGGTGCGGAAAAGGTTGGTCAGAAGTTTGGAGAGATAGAAGAAGCACGTCGCATGGGCGTGGAGCAGGGTGCATTTAAGAACGGTGTGGCTGAAGCGTTAGCAACGTTGCGGTATCGTGGCATCCTACCAGAAGAGATTGCCGAATCTCGATCCTTGATCCCGGGTCTGACGCAAGCAGAGGTGCAGGCCGCTGACAAACTAACAAACCTGTTAGATAAGCAACTTGATGACTTGGTTAAGAAGGCCAACAAAAACCTGCAAGGAAGCACACCATTTGCCAAGGCGGATGCCTACAACGCCATCGACAAGTACCTCACAATGCCTGACAGGGAAGCAGCGGACGAACTGTTGAAGCTGTTTGATAGGGACATTGGCAGTACGTTAAAGACAATGCGTACACATATCGATGAGTTGAGCAGCAAAATTCTGGAAAGCGATTACCTAAAAAAGAACGACATGGTTGATCCACAAACCAAGAAGTTGCTGTCTGAAACTATCCGGGGCAACCTTGGTTCATACATGCGTAGACGCTATCGCATATTCGAAGACGCCTCTTACAAACCAACGGACGAAGCGTTGGAGCAAGCTGCGGCGGGTTTCAAAGCGGACCCCATAGCTGTTCAGGATGAGTTGTCTCGAATAGCCAAGAGTCCCAGAGATCCTAGAACCGCACAAGACTTGGGTCTGACTGAAGATTTTAAACTGCTGGGTCAGGTTACAGACGAACAAGCACTTCTAGCCAGAGACAACTTCTTGGATCGTTATGCTCGCCAGAGCAACAGAAAACCGTTTAAAGGCACAGCCAAAGTAGCCGCGGATAAACTCAGAACGGACTTGTTTATCACACGATCCAACCTGAAAGATTATCAGAAGGCATTGCTTGGAGAAGTAAAGAACCCACTGGAAAACTACGTTGCCACAGTGTCCGACATGGCAGAGTTCAACGCCGTGGATAATTACTTCGGCAACATTCGCGCTGCTGCGGAAGCGGCTCCAGATGGGATTGGTAAACTGTTTCGCAACACCGAAGGCATGTCCCCAGATCAAATTAAGATGCTCGAAGAAGAAGGGTTCGTGGTCCTTGGTTCTGGGAAAGGCAGCAGTCGAGCAGACAAAAGTATACCAGAGGACATCAAAGAATCAGGCTGGGGTTCTCTCCATGGGTTCGCGGTTCCTGAACGGGTGTATCAGGATCTGACACGCACGGTTGTGGGTGATGTAGGCTGGCTCGGTAATGCTCTTCGATCCACATACTCCGGGTTTCTTCGGGTCAAGGGCGGCACACAATACGGTAAGACTATTCTTTCCCCAGTCACACAAATTCGAAACGTGACAACAGCGTCCGCGTTTGCTGCAGCGCAGGGCAACATAGGCAAGGGCGCAAACCTGTACGAGTCTGTGGGTCTGGTGTTCAATAATCTACGCAAGATGCCACCCGAAAAAGCAGCCGAAGAGTTCAAGGAATTGCAAAGACTGGGTATTGTAAACAGTCAAGCGGAACTCAGGGAACTGCAGGAACTGGTAGCCAAAGGGTTTGGTTACACAGACGAAAAGACCGTCGAGGGACTGGCAGCTACCCGCAAGTTCGGATCAAGGTTGACCGACAACCCTGTGCTTGGGTTTATTCAGAAAAAGGGTAAGACCGCAGAGAACCTGTACCAAGCTGGCGACGACATCTGGAAGGTGTACAACTACACGTTCGAAAGCAACAAGCTGCGTAACGCACTGGCAAAGATGTCGCCTGAACAGCAGTCAGACTATATCCTCCGTAAGTCTGGCAAGCCCATGGACACAGATGCGTTTATCCGAGAGGAAGCTGCCCGTATTGTCCGCAACACAGTACCGAACTACAACCTTGCGCCCGAGGCTATCCGTGCCTTGCGTCGTGCTCCAGTGGGTAACTTCATTGCTTTCCCCTACGAGATCATGCGGACAGGGGTAAACACGATTGCTCGTGGTATCGATGAGTTAGCAGACCCCAACGTGGAAATACAGAAGATTGGGTTGCGTCGTTTGACAGGCGCACTGACCACATTCGGTACATTGCCAGCAGGCGTATCTTCATTGGGGTATAAAGTTTCAGGCGTGTCCAAGGAAGAGATGGACGCGTACCAAGAATCTCTTGCTGCACCTTGGGAAAAGAACGCACGTCTGGTTCCAATTGGTCGCCACGAGGATGGCACACCAAAGTACATCAACTACAGCTACTCGAACCCATACGATATGCTTGAGCGCACCGCTATCGCAGCCATGAACAGCTACGAGAAAGGTATGCGGGACGGCAAGTCAACAGAGCAGATCGTATCAGAGGCAGCGTTCTCTTCTCTGGGCGAGCTTATGGCTCCGTTTACGCAAGAAGCAATTGCACTAGCAGCAATCAGAGATGTTCTGGATCCTGATGCAGAGAACCCTGTGATGAGTGCGCTGGGTCAGTTTGGTCGGGGCGGTAAAACAATTACAGGCGCAAAGATTTATAACCCAGAAGACAGCGCCGGGGACAAAGTTGCTAAGTCTTTTGCACACATCACCGACACGCTTGTGCCTTCGATTATTCCTATCGATGAAAGCGGTGGTGTGATAGAGCCAAGTCGGTTTGCTCGTGGGTTTATCAACGGTTTGGGTCTGAACGAGACGCTAGGTATTAGCGAGAAAGACCGCATGGGTCGGGAGCGGGATCTGTCGCAGGAACTTGCTCGTGCTTTCTCTGGTATCACAGAGTCCGATTCCCAAGCCTCTACCTCCTTGAAGTACAAAGGCTATGAGTTTGCTCAAGCTCGACAAGATTCTTCGAACATCTTTAACTCGATTGCCCGTCGTCAAAACGTGACCAAGGATCAACTCCTTGAGGCGTATCAGGACGCCAGTGAAGCTAGGTTCCGAGCGTTTCGAGAGTTCAGTCAGGTCATAGAGGATGTTAAGAAGTTTGGCATGAAGGACAACGATATCCGTCGCGCTTTGAAACAAGCTGGGGTTGGCGGGATCAATGAAATAATGAGAGGCGTATTCAAACCTCTGGATATTAGCGACAGTGTGTTGGATGACATGCGTAGAAACGGAACCATTGGAGAGTTACCAAGAGCCGAGATCCGCACTCTCATCAATCAGCAACGTCGTCGTCGTTTGGACGAACCGCTGCCCACGGTAGAGGAGTTTGTGCCGCAGCCTGTGGAAGAAGAGTTTGTGCCGCAGCCATATGACGAAGGATCTTTGCAACCCATAGCTCCACCACAGATTCCTGCAGCAACCCCGCGCACCAAAACCGCTGCGGTAAGTCCCGCGTTGCTAGGCGACAACCCAATCGATGTCGCCCGGAACATGGAGATTGCTGCTAATCTAACTCGATAGTAACGCGCACCCCGGTGCCACCGAACAACCTAATCAATTCGTCCGCAGCTTCTTCTGTTTCTTCCAGTATCTCAGCGTCGTTAGTCAGTGCGGCTAGGTTTATTGTTGTGCCCACAAAGTCCATCAGCGCCTGAACCTGCATACGATGCATGTCTTTTATTCCTAGTGTTGGCATGTCTGGATCGATCATTCTATTTCTCCCCAATCCTTTTTGATGTCTACGTCAATCTTCGATGGAACTTTAAGTGGTATGCCTGTCTCCATGATCTCCTTTATCCTATCTACTTGATCATCACTTTCTATGTTAAAGCATAACTCATCATGTACTGTAAGCATAGGGGTAAGGCCCTCGTTGTAGCAATCAAGCATAGCCTTTTTAGTTTGGTCGGCTGCTGATCCTTGGATCAAACGGTTGAGCGCCTTGTATGTAAAGGCTCGTTTGATGTCGTTGCCGTACTCCTTCTGTGCTTCGTCGTGAGGCAGGGCTTTGCCTGCTCCGAACCTCAGTGGCTCCCAAAGTGGAAACCTGCACTTACGGCCCAGCAGAGTGCGTATCTGACCATTCTTGTCCGCCTGCTTGGTCGCCATGTCTGCAAGTTGTTTAACAAACGGGACTTTGTTTCGGTGTTGGTAAAGCAACGTCTTGGCTTCCTCAGATGAAACTCCCAACTGATCAGACAGTTTGGCTACACCCATGCCATACATAATCCCAAGGTTCACAGTCTTTGCCTGCTTCCGTGTGATGCCAGCAAGATCCGCTACCATCTGGTGCAGGTCAACGTCGCTGCGATTGAACTCCTCGACCACATCATCCACAACATGGCTGCGAAGAGAAGATGGAACGCTCGCCGCAAAGTGCACCAACAACCTCGGCTCTTGGCTCGAATAGTCAAACGACCCCCACTTCATCCCTTCTTCTGGAATAAACAAACCACGAATCAATCTCTTGATGTCAGGGTCCCGGGCTGGAATTTGCTGGAGGTTTGGGTTGGACGACGAAAATCTCCCAGTCACAGTGCCACCTTCATCTCGACGGGTCGAGTGCAGTTCCGTGTGGATACGTCCGTTGTGCTCATGGCGCAGGATGCTGTCGATAAACGTAGCATCTGCTTTGTCAAACTCACGCAGCTTCACTAGATGCTGACATATCTCAGCGGGGTGATCGTTTAGGAAAGACTTGGTAAAGGATGGAGCACCCTTCTCCGTAGTAAAGTATTCCATACCTAATTTGTCGAACATCTTCTGGATCGAAGCAGACGCCCAGATGTCCACCTCCATACCAGCTTCCTGTTCAATCTTACTACGCAACAACTTCGCCTGCTTACGGATCAGCTTTTTGTTTTGCTCTGCCTTGTCCAGATCAACGCGCACTCCTTGTGTCCGCATGTCCAAGATGCAACGGATCAAACCGTTCTCAATCTCCCAGATGTGCCAGAGTTCCTCCTCTTCCAGCTTGATCTTCAAGGCTTGCCACAGCTTGAGTGTAGCCACTGCGTCTTGTTCGGCATACGCACCCACATATTTCGGCGGGAGTTTGTACATGCCTGACTTCGGATCAACACCCCACTCCTTGGCTGCAGCCTGCAACAGACGCTCGTTCTTACGCAACGCTACATAGTCCCGAGCCATAGCATCAAGACCAAAGGACCAACGGTTTTCGTCAACCAATGCACCAGTAACCATGGTGTCGATGATTCGCCCCTTGATCTCTATGCCCTCGGCCCTCAACCATCCAGCATCGTAGGTCGCGTTATGCATGATCACATCCATGTCAGGCACAGACAACTGCTTCTTGAGCCACCGCAAAGTAAACTTGGGGTCTAGGTTGTGGTGGTTCTCGTGCCTGATTGGGAAGTATCCTTTGTACTCCCCCGCCGCCACAGCAATACCAATGATGTGTCCGTCCTTACGTGCCCACCCCGGTCCCAAAGTTTTAATGTTGGGGTCGTAGGTTTCCAAGTCCACCGCAACCTCTTTGTACTCAGTAAGGTCGGGGTAATCGGGCGGTATGTTCCAATCCACATCAATCAGATCCAGTTCGTTTTTAATCTGGTGGTGAAGATCACTCCCGAATAGACTGTTCTGCATCTTTTTTTCTGCTCTCCATAAATTTTTCTTTGTTTTCCTGCACTTGAGTGTACCGAATGTGAGCTGATAAGTCTGCCATTAGATGAACAAACTGGCTTGGGTGAAGCACCGCCACTCGATCTCTGTCTTCGTAGATGTTTAAACCCTCGTCGGTTACTGACCAAAAGTATCTCATATCGTGTACCTGTATTTGTAGTCCGTTTCTAAAATATATAGACGGTGCCTTGCTCTCGTCACTCCGACATAAAAAACACGGTGCTCATCGTCTTGATGACGATTGTTTACCGCAGCCTTTGTAGACATCGTGAACACCACGACATTGTCATCCTCTCCCCCCTTCATAGCATGAAAGGTAGACAACTTGATACGAGGTTCCGACGTTAGGTCATCCCCCCTTCGCGACATCGCATCGATGTAGTCTTGATCATCCTTGCCCACACGCAAAACCTCATATGCGCTACTCTCTGCTCCAGCTAACAAACCGTACTGCAGTTGAAGTTGCGTCATGTCTAGGGTCGTATCAGGTGGCAACAGTTCCAGCATCGGGGCACTGTTCCGCTTTACAACTTTGTTCTGCCCCTGCTTGGGCACCGCCGCATACAGATCCTTGATCCTTTCAAGGTGAACCGCCTTGTCCACACACAAATCATTCCACGTCTGAATGTTCTCAACCAACTCAAGTGGTATGCTGGGCTTACCCTTTATCGAATACTTATAACCCGCATTTCTTACCCACTTCGCTATGTCATAAACATACCCATTCGTTCGAGCCATGATTGTCCATGACCCCTCGTGCAACGGTATCTGATCCATGTGGTAAACGTACTCGACACTGCCCTCTTCTTCCCTTGACCGAAACTCCTTGATGTGCCGACCATCAATTCTGTGAGCAATCTTTGCTGCCACCTTGTGCACAGATTTAGGTATCCGATAGCTTTGTTGTAGAACGGTAATGTTGTCGGAGCTTTTGTTAAACATGTTAACATCCACGCCAGTCCACCTGTGGATTGCTTGGTCGTCGTCGCCTGCAATGAAAACTTTATCGGCCCTTGCTGCTATCTTTTGGGTCATCTCCCACTGCAACGGGGTAAAGTCTTGAGCCTCATCAATAAACAAATAACTCAAGTGGGGCGGTTCCCCGACTGTAATATACTTGTCGATCATATCAACGAAATCAAGTTTGTCCGTTGCTGTTTTGTATTCTACCATTTGATCGTGCAACTGAACCAGCTTTGCAAAATGCAAGTCACGGTTTCCCGTTTCGTTAAACTCTCGTTCAAGGCTTACCATCCGCAGCCGCGCTCGATTAATCATCTGTAAATAGTCAGACCCAGATCCACCTAGCGTTGGCATTAACAGTCCATCCTCCAGTGACGTTGTGACTTTGCCTTTGAATGTCAGACCAGTATCACGCCCAATGTTGTCGTAATCTTCCTTGGTCATAACGTCATGGCCTTGTATGCCCAGACCCCGATACGCAAACGAGTGGCTCGTCCGCATGTATGGAAATTGTTTGGGGTCCATCTTAAACTCGGCGCAGGCTCTCGATACCATTTCTTCAATGGCCTTCTTCGTGAAAGATATAACGCCAATCTTCGATGGATGTGTGCCCTTTGCCAGCGCCTCTTTAATGCGCTCAATCAAGTAGTATGTTTTGCCCGTACCGGGTGGTCCAAGAACCAATTCTGAATTAGGTATCATAATCTTTCCCTCTCGGTCTGCTGTTAACCCAATCTTCAATTTCGGATAAAACCCAACGGCTGGACGAACGTCGGTTGCTTTCGTCACCAAGCACGATTGGTTGCGGAAAACTGGTCGAGTTATGCGCCAACTTGTAAACGTAGGAACGTGATACCCCGAGCAAATCGGCAACCTCTCCAACTCGAAGCAGTCTGTTAGAATGGGATGTCACTGTCTAACTCCTTCACAGGTAATTCAATGTCGTCATCTTCGAATGCGGGTATCCACCAACAGCGTATCTTGGTTCGCTTCCCGCTTCTCTTGGTTATATTCTGGCTACCACTATCGCCGCCCATGTCTCTGATCTGTTGAATGATCTGTGCTCGGGTCAACGCGTTGAACCTACGGTGGTTCAGAAACTCTAGCAGCCCCTCCAGTTTGAACTTGGTCACACCATCATCGGTCCATGGTTTGCCCATCTCAATTTCTTCTGGGGACATAGCTCGAATATGGCTCGTGCAGTACGAAGCCAGATGGCTCTTGAACTGTCCCGCATATGTCTCCTCTTCAGGGACATCTATGTATGTTGCTTGGCTCATCAAACTGTTGACCATTTGCTGCCAGTTTTTAGGCTTCGTTGTCGGGGGCATGATGTTGCACTGCTCCATGCAGGCACGTTGCCAGAGCGTTTGGTTCTGAAGTTGCTCCGTACTCAACTGAATGCGCAACCCGTTCACGTCCATAAAATACAGCCGTGGTTCAGATAACATGATCGTCAGTCCGCCCACCTGTGGAGCATCAGGCGCATCATCACTGATCCCGTACTTGGACAAGACACAAAGAGATGGATCACAAAACGACTTGAACGGCTCGTCTTTACAAGTGTAACCCCAATCCTTTTTCTCATGCTGCTTGATGATGGACATCACCTCGTTCGAAGGCAGCGGCGTTGTAAACAATGTCCTGTTAAATTCCTCCAACGAACTCTGCCAACTATCAGGAAACTTCTTCTTGCAGTACACCCCAATAAAAAACAGGAGCTTGTTCCTTGGTTCACTCTGTGGTCCGTCCCCAAATATATTGCGTAGGCATGGTGGCCCATCTGAAAAATACTTTCGGGTCTTAGCCACGGCTCTGACAGCTTCAAGATCAGACAGCGCCACACGGTTCTTATCAATCGCATCTAGGAACTCATCAAGTTCCATGGCCTCGCCGTTCTTATTAAAGCAATACCGCTGCGGGGTTTCCGCATTGAAGTAAGGCATGTTAATAAAGTTGCCCACATCCCCACGCTCCACGATAATCGTGTCCTGCTTCGGAAATATCTCTACTCCACTGTGACCCAACAAGATCGACATCTCGATCAGATACTCTCGGACCACGGCTGCTTGCTCCCACTCCTTCAGAAACAAATACAAATGCGCTCCGCCAGACTTGGATCGACACTGCAGCAATGGCAGCTTCAGCTTCTGGATCCTGTCCTGTAATTCTTTTTGATTGAGATCGTAAACATCCACGTCAATCGCACCAAACCGACACTGGTTCTGCTCGTTGATTGGGATAGCACCAATCCCCTGCTTACCATCGATGTGACCCTGAACTAGATCCTCGGTCAATGGCTCACGTATAATCCTGCTTTTACTATCTGCTTTGCCGTTCCGTGTAATACGTCCCACAGTCGTCGTGCCATGAGCGTTCTTCGCCCCAGCAAACGCGGCAAGCAGTCGTTTAGATTGCGACATAAACTGCTCCAAAATAAAAAGTGGGGGGTGCTGTCCCGACACCCCCCGAGGCTGCTAGAATGGAATTTCATCCCCTTCTTTTTGAGGCTTGGGCTTGGAGATCCCGTCCTCTGGTGCAGCCTTAACCTCACCCGCTGAAATACTATCGCGGAAGGCTTTAGCCTCAAGTAAAAGATCACGGCTTTCCACAACACCAATCTTATCGATCTTGTAGTTGAACCATGAGCCTTGGTCGTTGCTATCCTCAACAGTAGTAAACTTCCACTGTGTCGCAAACAATGGTGGTAAAACCATTGCACCTGTCTTTGGATGCTTGATCTTTTGCATGGCAATCTTGGTCTTCCATTGACGACTGACCTTCAACTGACTTGATTTCATGTCAATCACTACAGGTTGAGTGATGCCGTCCTCATCTACCACCAAACAAAAATGCTGGTCAGACTTCACCAACTCGTTACCATTCGGAAGCATCTCCTTGGCCCCCGAACGTGTGGTCTGACTAAGAATAGGATCAGTTACAGGTATTTCTCCTACATACCCACCGCCCTCTTCTCTTGGCACAAACTCAAGATACTTCGTCGTTTGGTAACAAGGAACAACAGTGATCCCATCTTCACCGTGGAATAATTCCATGGTCACGTTGTTAAACATGTCGCCTTGCTCCGCGCCTTCGATGTACACAGCCTCACGCTTCTTGAGTTGTGGTGACATGGCCTGCAGAATACGAATAAACGGGATCTGCATTTCACTACTGTCGTAGCTTGCACCTTCTCCCGCAAACTCCATAATGTCATCCATGACATCTGTGCTTAACTCTGCATTTTTTTTCTTTGCTACAGCACCCATCTTACTTCCTCCGTATCTGTGCAGTGTTGGCAATAAAGGCCCCGAACATGTCGAGGTCAATCGGTTTACCATCCATGATGCGTTCCTTTACAAACGCTTTAAGTGTGGATGGATGAACTTGGGTCTTGGTAACTGGATCAAAGCCTCGCTCCTGTAGCAGACCAACGACGTCCCCCGCTACATTATCTTCGCCTTTACCAAACGAAACAGTGATATCGTTTTTGATGATATCATCCAGTCCGTTTTCCCTTAACCAACTAAACGCCTCTTCCCTTCGATCAGTCGGGATCGATGCGCTTACAATCATCTTACGTTCGACAGTTAGTCCGTCAACGTCAAGACGTTCTACTCCCATTTGGTCCATCAATGCAGGGATGTTTTCAACGGTGAGTTTTTGCTTGGCTGCTTTGAGATACTTTATATGGGTTTCATACTCCTCGATCTCGTCTTCAACCTTTCGCAATTCCTGAACCAGTGTACTCAGTTGTTTACCAGTGTCAGTGTCAACGCGTTCGAGTGCGTCAATCTCATCAAATATGTCCTCGAATATATCGGTCATAAGTTTTTCCTCTTCAGGCTTGATTTACCGAACAGCCTCATGCTATCCGTACAGTAGACAATAGTGGAGATATGTGATGGTTGTCAACTACAAATACAAGTTACCGCCCTTTAATCATCAGGCCGAGGCTTTGCATGATGGGTGGAACAGACTTGAATTTGGGCTGTTCATGGAAATGGGTACTGGTAAATCGAAGGTACTGATCGATAACATGGGAATGCTATATCAATTTGGCCTGATTGATTTCGCCTTGGTCATCGCACCAAAGGGTGTGTATCGAAACTGGGTAGCCAAAGAAATACCCGAGCACATGTCCGACGACATACCCCATCGCGTCATACGATGGGTCGCTGGACCAAACAAAAAACAAACAGAAGAAATGCGTTCGGTTAAAGATAAGTTCGACGGCTTAACCATCTTCGTCATGAACGTCGAGGCTTTCTCCTCGGTCAAAGGTAAAACAGCAGGGGAGTGGATGGGTCGTGCGTTTGGTTCCAACGGTCTGATTGCCATCGATGAATCAACCACGATCAAAAACCATCAGGCCAAACGCACCAAGAACCTTATGAAAATTGCAGCGAACTTCAAGTACAAAAGACTACTTACAGGGTCGCCAATAACAAAAAGTCCCATGGATATCTATTCGCAGTGCGAGTTCCTCCGCCCGGGGCTGCTTGGTCACGAAAGCTACTACTCATTCCAAGGTCGGTACGCTGTCCTGCAACGACGCACCATGGGCGCACAGTCTTTCAATCAAATCGTCGGTTACAAAAACCTCGATGAGTTAACATACAAGATCGACCAGTTTAGTTTTCGGGTGCTCAAGAAAGATTGTCTCGATCTACCAGACAAAATATACACCGCTCGATACGTCACGCTGACGCCCGAACAAATCACAATGTACAACCGCATCAAAGAACAGGCGTTGCTCCTCCTCGACAACGGGGACCTCGTCTCTGCACCCGCGGTTATCACCCAGCTTCTCAGGCTGCAGCAGATTATGTCGGGACATCTCAAGACAGATGACGGTGATATACTGACCTTCAAGTCTGGTCGCATGGATGCCCTCAAAGAAATCATCGAAGAGCACGACGGCAAAGCAATCATCTGGTCACGGTTCCGCCACGACATCCGAGAGATCACAACGATGCTCGAAGAAAAGTTCGGGGACGGATGTGCCGCATCATACTTCGGGGACACCTCTGACAATGTCCGACAGTCCATCGTCGAAACATTTCAGAACCCCAACTCAAAACTCAAATACTTTGTAGGCAATCCAGCCACCGCAGGGTACGGCCTCACGTTGACCGAGGCTAATCTCGTGGTGTACTATGCCAACGACTTCAACCTCGAAACACGCATCCAATCAGAGGATCGTGCACATCGGATCGGACAAAAGAACAACGTAACCTACATCGATCTCATTGCAGAAGGCACCATCGATGAGCGGATCGTCAACTCTTTACGGGCCAAGATAGATATCGGAGCCTTGGTCCTCGGAGAAAAGGCAAGAGAATGGTTAAATCTAAATCCCACGACGAAGTGATCGAAGCTATATGCGATTACAGAAAAGGCTGGACCAACTTGGATAGCGCAACAAAGGAACTGGGCGAACTCGCTGGGCTATCCCCCGACATCGCAGCCGCCTTTCTCAAAGACATGAAACGCCACAACGTCACGCAAATCCGTGGCTACACTAAAGAAAAAGATTATCAAATCGCTGGGAAAAAAGGAAAACCTAACGAGGCTAAAAAATAAAAGACCCCCAACGTCGTAGTTGGGGGTTAGTTTATGAGGCAGTAAGGGCCACAGGCGTAGACCTCTCACCAATCGAGCAGTTATGGTCGATACTTCAACCTATCATGCTGCTTCCATCTCCGCAACAGCTTTCCTAATCAAGACCGACAACTGTCGAGCCATAGACCGCTGCTCATATTCCGCCAGCTTGCGAAGAAGGTCATGGTCCTCCTTAATCAAGCCAACGTTCTGAAACTGCTGCTTGTCTTTCTCTTTCATCTTCTTTCGTGCCATGGCTTGTCCTCCATTTGTTGCTTGCTTTTACACCACTAGAGCACAACATGCAACCTATTCGTCCCGAGCGTCCTTCCGAGCCTCTCGGTCCATGGCATGAATGAAACCAGCAGGAACCTTGTGCGTTATCCTAATGCAACGCCACGGTATGTCGTCCCGCTTGTCCACATAGTTCGGAATACAGTGCGCCGTTACCTCGTCCCCAACCTCAAGGTCCATGGCATGGACAATCCTCTGGTTGAAAAACACTCCGTCCCCCTCCTCGTTAGACCCAAACGCACTGTCAGAGTAAGTCAGTTCCTCAACCAGAACCTCCATCTGTTCCGAATGAAACTTCTTACGTGTCTCAAAAGTCTGGCTCATACAAATCTCCTTGTTCCACCTTGTTCTTTAAATAGTTGAGTTCCCGAACTAAATCCTCGATCCTCGGATCTCGGTGGTTCTCCCACTCAATATCATCCAGCTTCTTCGTTAACTCGCGGATCTTGTCGGGAATGTACGCGATCATATGTTCTTCCCCTCCTCTCTTAAACTTCTCAAAAACTTGTCCATTTCTTTACGCGCCCTCCATAAATTCTGTTGCACGTTAGGGTGTCTTGTACCTGTGCGAAGATAGGCTTGGAGACAACGTTCTTCCTCCCGCTTTAGATGACGTAAAAGTGCGTGATCTTGGGATGTGAGTTTTAGCATTCTCTACCTCTCTGCTCATGTAACATTCGGGACACATTGTATCGTGGTCGGATTTTACCAGAGCATCCTTGTCGCAGTACATACATTTCTCAGTCATGGCCTTGCCCTCGGTCTAAGAACAGACGAAACAACGTCCGTCCGCACACACGTCATGTAGATGTCACTGCCGTACAGCTTGACGATATGGTCATAGAGTGGGTCAGCTAGACCCTGATCCATTACTTGCTGGCAATGGCTTTCTGAGGCGTAGACAATGCTTGCAAGTGGCGCTGCCTGATACGCTGCCATTTCATAGTCAATCATCAAGACAGTGAAAAACTCAATCATTACGCCACCTCCTTCCATTCGTTGTACAGATCCCGCACCAAGCGTTTTGTCATGTACCTCATCGCACGATTATGAGCATGACCATCTGTCTCCACGCGCTCGCGTTCATATTCCTTGCGCTTGTCGTAAATAACACGATACGGCCCCGCGCTTTCATCTTTGCCTTGAGCCTTTAACAAGCTGTCGCCAATCGTCCAAAACACGGAATGGCGTGACGGGTTGTATCCGTGCACCAAAGCCATCTCCGCGTTGCTATGCTTACGCTGCCGCTCTCCATCAATCACAGCAAGCCCCGCACGTTTGTAAATTCCGTCAAGTTCTTTTTCGTATGCCATGAAGTCACCAACCTCACCGACAATACCTGCCAAGCCCAAATGACCAAAGCCCCTCACTTTATCAACAAATGATGCAGCAGGTAGCTTCTTAGCCAAATCAATAAGCAGCTTTTCAAACCTACCACGCGCCTCCACCAACGGCTCACGGGCGTCAAAGAACGGTTGTGTTGCCGCGATATGAACGAATGCAGCCTCACCTCTTTTCAGCGCAGCAAACAGCTTGTTCGCTTCCTTTATCTCGCCGTCGCAAAACCCTCTGCAAACGGCTTTAATTTGCAAGACCAGCTTGCCTTCTGCGCGAACCATGTTCTGACGGTTTCGCCATGCACGGTAGATTTGTGCAATTGTTTCGTTTTCGTATCTTTTATCCATTGTTGTTTCCTTAGTTAAAGGACCAGAGGCATATGAGTGTTTGACATTTCTGCGTATAGGGGTTGGCCTCTGGTCGTTGTTATTTGGGCGGTCGTCGTCTGGCATTTCTGCACGCGGTGTATGGCCCAAATTCGGTGGGGCGTGTATCCGCTGGCATTGCTGCGGCGTGAAGATGGCCCCATGTGGTTGGTTGGGGGCGTGGTTGAGATGGCATTACTGCGATCTGCTTGTAGCCCCCAATGGTGCGCCAACAGGTTGGCATTGCTGCGGACCTTGTGCGGCACCATGTGATTAATTTGGGGGCGCGGCCACTGTGGCATTGCTGCGATATATATTTGGCCCCCTGTGATTGGTTGGGAAGGGCGGGGTTCAGTTGACATTTCTGCGCAGAGGGGCTGGCCCTTCCCTTGGGTGCGACCTTTAGACGGCATTTCTGCGTGTACAAATCGGCACCATAAAAACTGGTGGGGGCGAATGCATTATGGCACTTCTGCGTAAAAAATATGGCCCCCTTAAACATCATGACACCATGACGTCTGTGTGAATTGCTTCTACGTCTTCGATCTTCCAGACATCCCGAACAATCTTATCGTCAGGCATCTTCTCCAAAATCGCAGACAGAAACTTATGGTTGCGGCGATGCGTGTTCGCCTTCAAACCTTCTTTGTGCACGACGTGCTCCAGATCACTCTTCATCGCATCGCCAAGGCAGATGCCCAAGTCTGGCAGAGCAAAGTAATCAAAGATATTCTTCGCATACGTTGCCGCCGTGTTTTTAAGAGACACGCTTGGAACGGAATGCTCGCCCTTTTGCAAAACCACTTGCTTCGAAATCTTCTCCGCTTGCTTTCTAAAACTGGCACGATTTCCCCGCGACCTTGCGCTTACATCCTCAGACGCAATGCGCTGTAAGTAACGCGCAGTCGCCGCATCGCGCAATTCCTTGTCGCTGCGTAACATTTCAAGATATTTTTCCGCAGCTTCTTTCTGAGTTTTAGAACCCTCCCAAGCCTTCTCAATGGCTTCCAGAACAATCGGGTTTCTCATTTGATAAGTCATTATCTAACAACCTCCCACACACCCTCAGTCCCCGCAAACTGACCCGTGTGCCTGATCAAACCATCCTTGTGCAAAGCAGACATGTTCACACGAACAAGGTTTAACTTCAAACCAGTACGGTCAGCTACCTGTCGAGCCGTCCCAACACCCCGACCCAACTCGGCTAGAACCTGCTCCTTCCGCGTCAGCCTCTCATTACCCTGACGCTTCCGCGTCAAACGCTGCCAAAACTTCTTAATCATTACTACCTCCGTCATAAGAACATTCCTCACAAACACGAGCATCATGGCCCATGCCCAACGTCACCACGTTGCGCAAACAACTGTCACACAAACGCTCAACCTCACCATCACCGCAACAATAAGAACAAACACCACGAACCTCGTCCAAGTATCCAACGTCACGAGTGAAACTCTGAGGCCGTGCAACCTCATAAAAAACATGACCATCCCCCTCACACTCAGGGCAACAGTCCATGATAGACGTCTC
>Ga0208644_1001003_pt1 | contig 24424 bp, 43 predicted proteins | sample VirMetDEL_Nov_18_FD_184517 | JGI IMG/M metagenome (GOLD analysis project Ga0208644, IMG submission 184517) | Aqueous microbial communities from the Delaware River and Bay under freshwater to marine salinity gradient to study organic matter... | ecosystem: Environmental > Aquatic > Marine >...
TGTTTATGGAGGAAGTGGTTTTGTTGGAAACAACTTCCTCAGGATGTTTGATGGTTGTACCCAAATTCAAAGAGAAGAAAGAAAACCTTTAACTAAGGATATTCTATACTTCATTTCAACTGTAGATAACTACAATGTCTTTGATGATCTCACACTTGATGTGGAGACTAACCTCAAAGTTTTGTGTGAAGTTTTAGAACACTGTAAAGATAAAGATATTACCTTTAACTTTATCAGTTCTTGGTTTGTGTATGGCAAAACACCATACATGGGAGCAAAAGAAGATTCAGTATGTATGCCAACTGGTTTTTATTCCATCACTAAGAAGTGTGCAGAAGACCTTCTAATTTCTTTCTGTGAGACATTTGGCGTCAAGTATAGGATCTTGCGTCTTTGTAATGTGATGGGTGCTGGTGATCAGAAGGCATCAAGAAAGAAAAATGCAATCACTTGGTTGATTGATGAACTTAAACTGGATCATGATATCAATCTCTATGATGGTGGATCACATTGTAGAGACATCATGCATGTTCAAGATGTATGTCGTGCTATCAAACTAGTTTGTGATAAAGGTGAACTGAATACCATTTACAATATTGGATCTGGTCATCCCACAAAGATTTCAGAAGTAGTTGCTCTTGCACACCATTATCTTAAGTCCAAATCAAAGATCAATAATATTGATCCTCCAGAGTTTCATGATCAAGTACAAGTTCAAAACTTTTGGATGAATACTACAAAACTCCAATCACTGGGGTTTGAACCCAAACTTTCTTTAGAGTTTATCGTAAAGGACCTATGTCTGTAATTAATAAAGTAGAAGACTTTATCAATGATCTTCAGAATGGTGAAGATCAATTGTTTCCATATCTTGCAAATAGTAATTGGAAACCTGGAAATCCAATCTATTACTCTGGTCCTTACTGGGATGAGAAAGAACCCATTGCAGCAATCACTTCTCTCTTAGAGGGCAAGTGGTTGTCTTCTGGCGAACAGGTGCTCAAATTTGAGAAAGAATTCTCAAAGAAGTTTGGATTCGAAGAGTCTGTGATGGTGAACTCTGGTTCATCTGCAAACCTGGTGATGATTGCTGCTCTGAAGAAGTATTTCAACTGGAAAGATGGTGATGAAATTATTGTCTGTGCTTGTGGATTTCCTACCACTATCAATCCAATCATTCAAGCTGGTCTGAAACCAGTCTTTGTTGATATTAATTTTGATGATTTGAACTGGAATCTGGAACAGATCACAGAAAAGATTACTTCCAAAACCAGAGCAGTCTTCTCCTCACCTGTTCTTGGCAATGCTTATGATCTAGATAAACTCTTTGATCTCTTGACCAAAGACAACGTCTTCTACATTGCTGACAACTGTGATAGTTTGGGTAGTAAGTGGAAGGGTGAATATCTGACCAAGCACGCTGTTGCTGCTTCCTGTTCTTTCTATCCTGCTCACCACATCAGCACTATTGAGGGTGGTATGGTCTCATCCAACATTCCTGAAGTTGTGAGTCTTGCTAGATCCTTTGCCTGGTGGGGGAGAGCATGTTATTGTGTTGGTAAGCAAAATCTTCTTGAGTGTGGTGTATGTGGAAAGAGATTTGATTACTGGTTGGAAGGGTATGATAAGAAAGTAGATCATAAGTATGTGTTTGAAAATCAAGGTTATAATCTAAAACCCGCTGATCTTCAGGGTGCTATTGGTCTTGTTCAACTTGAAAAATTTGAGGAAGTTCATCAAAAGCGTAGACATAACAAGAAAAGAATTGGAGATATCTTCAAAACTATTCCTGGTGTGAGAGTTGTGGATGAGCATCCTGATGCTGAAACCAGTTGGTTTGGTGTTCCTATCATCTGTGAAAATGGTCCAGTATCTACTGACAAGCATACACTGGTAGAGCATCTTGAGAAGAATGGAGTGCAGACTAGAAACTACTTTGCTGGTAATGTTCTGATGCATCCAGCATACAAAGGCATGGGAGATCCTAAGGATTATCCTAATGCTTCTAGAGTGCTAGATACTGTGTTCTTTGTTGGTTGCTCACCTGTTATCACTGATCCTATGATTGACCACATCATGAAAGTAGTAGAGAGTTATAAGCAAACACATTTATTCCATCACCCAGTTTGATATGATTGGTTTTAATTATCTTGGCAAAATGGGACAACTGGGAAACCAGATGTTCCAATATGCTGCTGTAAAGGGCATAGCAGCAAATAGAGGATACAACTATTGTATTCCAAATCATAATGAAGTTGTAGTTGATACTCTAGGCAATAGACTTAGAATTGAATTGTTCAATGTGTTTAAGATGAGCACTTGTAATGCTCTTAATCTTCAGATCATTGATGTTGGCAGACCTACTGTTGCAGAAGGAACATTTCATTTCAATGAAAAGATTTTTAATGAGTGTCCTGACTGGGTGAGTCTGCAGGGATTCTTTCAGTCTGAAAAGTATTTCAAGAATATTGAGCAAGAAATTCGTCAAGATTTTGAAATCATTGATGAGATCAAACAACCTTGTGAGGAAATGATCTCTGCTGTATCAGAACCAATTTGTCTTCATATTCGTAGAGGAGATTTTCTGAAGAACTCAGGTAATCATCATAATCTAAACATCAGTTACTATGAGAATGCTCTTTCTAAGTTTGGTTCTGATAGGAATGTGATCATATTCTCTGATGATCCTAAGTGGTGTAAAGAGCAGGATTTATTCTCTGATGATAGATTCCTGGTAGCAGAGGGTAATACAAGTTATGTTGACTTGTGTTTGATGTCTCTATGTTCAGACTTCATTATTGCCAACTCCACCTTTTCTTGGTGGGGTGCATGGTTGGCAAATAAAGGTAGAGTGATTGCACCATCTAAATGGTTTGGTCCTAATAATGCACACTTAAATACAAAAGACTTATACCCAGAAAGATGGGAGATTATCAATGAGTGAAGTAACTGTTTTGAATAGTATTGGAGGTTGTGCTTCCAGTCAGTTGTTTAAGATTATTAATGGTCAGGGTATTGAAAGCAACTCAGATCATTTTCATGAAGGTATTAACTTTGGTAGATGTAAGCACACATTGTATCCACCTCAGTATAAAGAGATTGATAAAGCAATCTTTGTTGTAGGTGATCCAGTTCAGTCTGTGATCTCACTGTTTAGACGTGATATGGCAGTAACTCATATTCAGAATAAAGGTCTTCCACTGCATCCCACAAGAACTGACAATGTAGAGCTGCATCCAGAGTCTAAGGAGATTTATAGAGTTCATCCTGAATTTAAGAAGCACTACACTCTACAAGAGTATGTTGATGGTGGTCTTGATTGGTTCATGACTTATGAGCACATCTATAATTGGACAACTTATGAAACAAACTATCCTATTCTTATTGTCAAATCTGATATACAATGGGACTATGGTAAGGAAATCTTTGTAGACTTCTTGGGTTGCAAAAGTGTGCCTGAAAGTTATGTGAAGAAGCCTAGAAATTCAAATCTTGATCTGGTCACTGAAGATTTGAGAGAGGACTTTAAAAAGATTCTCCAAAAGGCAACAGATCTATATAATACACTTCCTGATTTTGTGATCAAATGACAATAAAGAATCACTTATATAATAAAGCAGACTTACAATACTCAAAGGAAACTAGAGATAAGAACAATTGGGAAGCAGACTTTCCTCACCAAGACCTCTGGAGAAAGGATGATGCTTTGGTAAAATGGGTTGGTGTTTTAGACAGATTTAAAGAACTTTATCCTGACAATGGTGTAAAGGTTGTGGATCTGGGTTGTGCTCGTGGTTGTGTAATTCACATCATTAACTCATGGGGGAATGAAACCATAGGTGTAGATACAATTAAAACAGGTGGTCGTATTGATCATGACTGTAAAGATAGCACTACTACTATGATTGAATCTAATGTCTGGGATTGGTTTCCTACATTAGAAGATGAAAGTATTGATGTCTTCACTGATCTATGCTCCATCACTCATTTCTGTGGTGGTTCTGGTGTATGTCCAGATGGTGAGTTTGTTTTAAATAATGTGTTTAAGGAAACTTACAGGTGCTTAAAACCTGGTGGTCATTTTATTATCTCCTCTGACTGTCAAACTGATTCAGAGAGTGGTGAGTTTGTAAGTCCACAAACCTTCATCAAATCAGCAGAGGCACAGGGATTCAAATTAGTTGGAAAATGGACCAATAGAACTAAAGATTTGTTCAGGGTTCCTGGATTCCCTCATTTAAATGTTTGTAGTCTGACTTTTGTAAAATGAAACTAGCAGTAGTCTTTATTGGTACTAATAAGTATCTTGACTTCTTACCAACCTGGTATGAGGGATGTGAGAAGTACCTTGCAACTAAAACTGAGAAAAGTTATTTTGTCTTTACAGATGGAGAACTTCAAGGTGTGCCTGACAATATTGTTCACTATGAGCAAGAGCATCTTGAATGGCCTTATATCACTCTGGAAAGATGGGGAACCATTCTTAAAGCAGAAGATAAACTCAAGGAGTTTGATTATGTTCTCTTCCTTGATGCTGATATGAGAGTTGTTGCTGAGGTAACAGAAGAAGAACTGTTTACTGATAAGAAATATATTGGTGTCCATCACCCCTGCCACGCTCTGGGTATGCAACCACATACTCAGTTTCCTGGTGCCTTTGAGACTAACCCAGAATCTCTTGCATCAATCAATGAGGAGGATGATATCACAACCTACTGGCAGGGATGCTTGTGGGGTGGTAGAGTGCCTTATGTGATTGATATGATCACTGAACTGGACAGGAGAACAAAGGATGATCTAGACAGGGATGTGATTGCTGTCTGGCATGATGAAAGTCAAATGAATAAATTCTTTATTGAGAACAAGGAAGATGTTCACACTCTTGGACCTCAGTATGCTTATCCAGAATGCTTTAGTGGATTCTGTGAGTTTGATCCTGTAGTAGTTCACCTAGCAAAAGATAATTCCAAATATCAGGTATGACGAATTTGAAGAGTGGTCTTTCTGGTTGTCAGATAGAACTACTCAATGATGATGTACTAAGAAAGTATTCTTCTTCTGAAGAATATAACCAGAGATTGCTTTCTCAAATCAAGAAGCAGTCTCTTTTTTCTCACTTCATCTTACAAAATATTGAAGCACCTAGAGTGTATGGTGTTCATCAAGATGATATCTATTCTTTTGACATGGAATATGTCTCTGGATTTTCTTTTGATGAATACTTTTCTCACGCTAATACAAATCAAGTTAATTTTGTAGTTGATTCTCTCTATGGATATTTTGATTTTTTGATAAAGAATTCAAGAATTTATCATAGAGAAGTATCTAAGAGTATCTTTGAACGCAAACTAAAGAGCATGAAAGAGAGTGAATTTCTATCTTTCATTAGAGAGCAAGTAGTGGATATGCAGGTCCCATATAGTTTCTGTCATGGAGACCTCACATTTGCAAATATAATATTCCATTCAAATAGATTATACTTTATTGATTTTCTTGATTCATTTGTAGATAGTTACCTTGTAGACTTTGCAAAACTGAAGCAGGATTTGTATTATTGTTGGAATCTCCAAGTTCAAGATATACATAATCTCAGAATATATCAGATATATTCTTACATCTGGAAGAAGATAGAAGGTAGATATTCTGAACACTTAAGCACAAAGGCATTCAAAGTATTGGATGCTATGAATCTTTTACGAATAGAACCATACTTGACTAATGATAGGCAGAGTTCTATACTGAAAACACTAGTAGAAAAGACAGATCTGTATGAAAACTTTAGTAGTTCCCATGGCAGGGAAGTCATCACGCTTCCCCAACATGAGACCCAAGTGGATGCTGACACACCCAAAGAAGAATAGGTTTATGGTTGTTGAGGCTATTTCAGGTCTCAACCTAGATTTCTTTGATAAGATTTATTTCATTGTTCTTCAGGAGCATGAGGATGAATATCAGTTCACCAAGGGTATGGCTAGAGAACTACAAGAACTAGGCATCTTAGAGAAATCTAAGTTTGCCTATCTTCAAGAACCTACATCTTCACAATCAGATACTGTATATCAAGTTCTTTCTGGCGATAAGGTAGAAGGGTTTGTCTTTGTGAAGGACTCTGATAATTATTATGAATGCAATATTGAAGTAGGCAATCAGGTTGCATACTTTGATCTGAATGCACAGGATGATATTAATGCAAGGAATAAGAGTTATATTGAACTAGATGTGAATGGTATCATCACCAACATTGTAGAGAAGGATGTGATTAGTTCTACATTCTCTTGTGGTGGATATGGTTTTGAAGATGCTCAGGAGTTCTGTAAGTCTTATGAAAAACTTGCAGACATGGAGGGTGAGTGTTATATCAGCAATGTGATCTATGATATGATGTTGTCTGGTTCTAAGTTCTCTGGTCTGAGAGTTGACAAGTATAAGGACTGGGGAACACTGGAAGTTTGGAAAAAATATAAGCAGCAATATAAGACATTATTTGTTGATATTGATGGAACATTGGTAACCAATTCATCTATTCAATTTCCACCATATGTGGGGACAGGTGAACCACTTACACTCAACATTCAGTATTTAAGAGAGGAATATGAAAGGGGCAAACTTTATATTGTTCTCACTACGAGTCGTCCAGAGTTTCTGCGTGGTGTAACAGAAGAAGAGATGGCAGCACATAATATGCCTTATGATCAACTGGTGATGGGTCTACCTCATTGTAAGAGAGTGGTCATCAATGACTTTGCTAAGAGCAATACTTACCCATCATGTGATGCCATAAATATCCCCAGAAATCATGATAATCTGAGTGAGTATCTATGAAAATAGCATTATGTTTTTCTGGTCAACCTAGGTTTATTGAACAGGTTGCACCAAGTATTCTTGAGAACGTCATTGGTGAACATGATGTAGATGTATTTGCACACCTTTGGTTTGATGAAGATCTTCAGACCAAACCATATAAGTATGGAGGAACAGGGAAGTGGAAAGATCAACGCATTGCACCTGATGCTATTGAGAAGTTCAAAGAGATATACAAACCAAAAAGAATTGTTGTAGAAAAAAGTAAAAAGTTTTTGGATTCAGATCTATCTGGAAACTACATTGATACTCAAAAGAGATATAAGCAAGGTTCTATTGACAATCCAGATGAACCAAACTTTGAAGTAAGAGATGTGAATAACATCATCTCTTACTACTACTCCTTACTGCAAGTTTGCAATCTCAAGAAAGAGTATGAATATGAGAATGATTTCAAGTATGATTATGTGTTGAAGATCAGAACTGATTCTGTTGTTCATAATAGAATTCAGTATGAAGGTTTTCCTAAAGATATTATTTTCTATTCTGGTAATCAGGGGCAACCAGATGGAATGATCAATGATTGGTTTAACTTTGGTGGTTCAAAAGTCATGGATTCTTTCATGTCTGCTTTCCCTGTCATTGATTATTGTATTGACAAATGTAAGGAGGATGCAGAAGGAGCTTGGTGCTGTGAACTTATTCATAGAAAAATGATTGACTTCTTTAACATCCCTTGCCAACCCCTTCCAATTCATATTACATTGCCTAGATTCTGATGAAAGTAGCACTTTGTTTTTCTGGTCAACCCAGATACATTGAGAAGTCTTATGAGCAATTCAAGAAAAACATTCTTGATCACAATGATGTGGATGTCTATGCTCATATGTGGTGGGATGATTCCTATAAAGGAAAATCATTTGTATGGGAAAGTAAAGACAAGTATCCAGAAGACTACAGTCCTATGGAAAGGTTTCGTGAGTTGTTTAAACCAAGATGGACCTTTGTGGAGGCACACAAACCAAGGGATTTCTTTGGATATGAAAAGTTTCCTACCAAGAGTTTGTTTGATCCATCCATGGATCAGGATGTCATTCGTAGTATTGTAACCAGACAGAGAAGTCAATGGTATTCAATTTATTGGTCTATGACTCACCATTATTTGGATGACTATGACTTCATTGTGAGAGCTAGAACTGATCTTACATTTGAAAAACCTATTAAGTTCTCTGATTATGAACCAGATAAAGTTTATATGATGGATGGAGCATTGCAATGTGGTGGCGATAGACACTATCAAGATTGGTTCTGGTTTGGACCACCCAAGTATATGAAAAAGATCAATAAGACTTATGATAAAATTCTTCCTTTCTATAAAGACGGGTTGCGTCATATGCATGAACTGATGCAACACTCTATCTCCACAGAAGATATTCCAGGAGAGATTTCAGATCTTGGTGTTTATATGATGAAGAGAAATGGCATAGATATTACTGAACAGAAGAAAATAATTAAACAAAAATCTAATGATCTTCAAGTTGATTTAATTGATTGATATGGAAAATAAAATTGGAATTATGATGTGTTACTATGAGAGACCTAACATGGTTAGGTTTGCTCTTGAATCCATCAAAAGGCAAAAACATACAAACTGGGAATTATGTTTTGTTGATGATACATCCACTAGAAGCGGGGAACAATCAGTAAAGGATATCTTTGGTGATGACTCTAGAGTTTTCTATTACTGCACTGGTGATACACCAGAGAGAAAGGCAGAACAAGGTGGCAGTAGAATGTGCAAGTTCTGGAATAATTTTATTCTTGCAAGAGATACTGATGTAAATTTTGTTCTTTGTGATGATGATTATCTCAGAATTGATTACCTTGAAAAATTAAATGAGTGGTATAATCAACATCCTGATGTGATGTATGCTCATTCAGATGTAGTTCAATACAATCCATTTGAAACAAAAGAGTTGTATGAAATTCCAGATGAAGAGATTTATAAATCATATACTAACTACAAAGGAAGAACTCTTCCAGACAGAACTCTTGGAGTAAAGAGAAACTCAAGTGCTGCTGGACAATGTGATGCGTCCTATGTGTCTTGGAAAACATCCACCTTTAAAGAGGGTGGAGTTAGATTCAATGACGTTCAAGGTAAGCAAAGCAGAGATTTTGATGCTGCTATGTTTGCTCAACTTGATCAAAGATATCAATATTCAACTTATACTGGTATAATAGGACAATACAAGGGAACTCATCCAGATCAATTTGGTCCAAGAGCAGATGGAGGAACTTTAAACAAGACAAGAGACATTAACTTCGCACCATACTAATGAAAATTATTATCTGGGGATACCCCATGCACTCCCACACCCACTCATATACTCATGATGGGTTTAGACGTGGATTTGAAGTTTTGGGACATGATGTATATTGGTTCCATGATGATGACTATCCAGAAGACTTTGACTATGGAAATAGTCTTTTCTTTACAGAAGGTTATGCTTCCAAGAAAATTCCACTTGTAGACACTTCTACGTACTTTGTACATTGCTGTGTTGATCCATTCAAGTATATTGATGCTGGATGTAGAATTGTTGATGTTAGATATAACAATCTAGAGATCAATGATGTCAACTATTCTTATGTTACTGATAGGGACAGTTATGTAAAACTGGATAAGTGTTCTTACTATCAAAAAGATGCCTCTAGTAATGAATTAGCAGAGAAGTGGAGGAAAAGAGAGGAGAACTACGAAGCTGTCTATATGAGTTGGGCAACTCATTTGATGCCTGATGAAATCGTCTTTGAAGATATGAAGATTCCTAGGGAAAAGAAAGTTCATTATCTGGCGAGTATTTCAGATTCCAACATCAATCAAATCAATCCTTTTGCAAAGGCGTGTCAAGATAATGGTGTAAAGTTCATTCACAATAATCCTTGGTCTAACTCTTTGTCTTGGGAAGACCATAAGAAACTGGTTCAAACTTCTTGGATTAATCCTGACATTCGTGGAGTTGGATTGGGTGATGATAATCCTGACACTGGTTGCAATCATCTCAAAACTGGATACATCCCCTGCAGGATCTTTAAGAATATTAGTTATGGGCAGGTAGGTGCTTCAAATTCAAAAGCAGTCTTTGATCTTTTTGATGAAGGTATTGTCTACTGCAGTGATACTTATGAACTGTTCAGTCATGCTGAAGCAAACATGGACAACTGGGATCTCATCAAATTTCAAATGAATGAAGTAAAGGAGAACCATACATTCATTAATCGTTGTCAATCTCTACTGAAAGTTTATAACAAAGAATTATGAAAGATATAACATATTACACTATTATTGGTGGTAGTAAACAATTTAGAGAAGCAGCAACACTAGGAGTAGATTCAATTATCAGACAAAATCCTAATGCTAAAATTAAGATTTTTGATTTTGATAATCTCTTTGAACATGAACATGCAGAGACAGTTGACTGTAGAGGTGAATTAGACAAATCCAAAAAGGATATTGGATATCTGTATTGGAGACAAAAGTACGTCAAAGCACTTGAACTAGAAACAGAGTATGGAGTGTATTGGGATTGTGATACTGTCATGATCAATGATTATTCTGATGATATTTTTGAAGGTCTTAATGGTAAGATAGGGTCTGCTCAGCATTGGTGGACTCCTTCCTTTCATCACTTCTACAATCTGGCTCTTGAACCACATGCAAGAGAAACTTATATTAAGACTCTTAAAGACATAGGTGCAAATATGGTAGATTCATATTATGCTGGTGGTGTCTTTGTATTCAAGAATGATGAGAAGACAAGAACTTTGTTTGAAAATGTTGTATCTGAATATGACAAATTTAATAAAGTAAGTGATGGTGTTATCAAGACCATGACTGATGAGTATTTCTTTAGTGCTGTTTGTAGGGATCACATCATTGATCTTGGTGGTTCTCTGAATGTGTGCCCTAAGGGAAATGGAATCAGCACTGATCTTATTATTGAAGATGGTGAACTCTTAGGAAAAAACTGCTATGATGATGAGTATCAACCAGTAATCTTTATTCATTGCAATCTCCATAAGGGAGACCCTCTTGATAACAATTATTCCAACGAAATCAAACAGATCATCAAAGAAAGTTATAAACTATGATTTATGTAACTGGGTCTAGTGGATTGATTGGTTCTTATCTTTGTCATAAGATTCCACATAGAAAAATTAGTTACAGGAATAATGTAGATCAAGTAGAGTTTTCCTCACAAGAAGATTCTACTTTAATTCATTTGGCTTCCTGTTCTAATACTAGATACAAACTAGATTCAGCAGAAGAACTTTTAGAGAAAGAGGTTCTAACATCTCTTAATCTGTTTAGAAAGTTCTATAAATCAAATCCTAATGGAAGAATTATATTCTTATCCTCTTGTGGTGATCTACATTGGAAAAATATTGATGATGGTTCTCTTTTGGATGAGACAATAGCACCTATCCCCAAAACTATTCATGGAAGCAATAAGTTGCTGATTGAAAACTATGGAAGAATCTTATCAGAAGAATGTAATGGAAAGTTTATTTCTTTGAGAGTTTCTAATGTTTATGGTGGTAAGATTAAATCTAATAGAATCAATGGATTGATTGACAGATACTACTATTGTCTGAATAATAATCAATCTATGGAAATATATTGTGATTCAGATAGCACTTATGACTGGATACATATTGAGGATGTTATTAATTGTATAATTAAGTCCATAAATTATAATCACACTGATATTTTCATTGTGGGGTCTGGAGAATCTTTATCTGTTAAACAAGTCTTGAATCATTTATGCAAAACACAAGGTTCAATTAACATTACATATAAAGAAACAACGGAACCTCCAACTTATGTTAGAGTGTCATGTGATAAAGTAAATAATCTTCTTGGGTGGAGATCTAGATTTAAACTAATAAAATGAGTATAGTATTTGCTAAAGCACCACTTCGTCTTGGTCTTGCTGGTGGTGGCACTGATCTGAGTCCATATTGGAACAATCATGGTGGAGTTGTCCTAAGTGGCACCATTGATCAGTATGCTTACTGTAAAGTAGAACCATCTGATGACTGGTGCTTTAAGAGTGTTGATCTTGACATGGAGGACACTCATGAGTTTCTTGATAATCAGTATGTGGGAGGTCCACTGAAACTTCTGATCAACTCTTATCAGTATGTTACTAGGTCTTATCCTAGAAAGACACCAGTTAAGATCACAACCTATGTTGAGGCACCTCCTGGCAGTGGTCTAGGCAGCTCCAGTGCCCTTGTAGTGGCATTGGTGACTGCTATTAGTGAATACTATGGCATTCCTTATGATGAGTATGAGACAGCAGCTGCTGCCTTAAGGATTGAAAGAGAAATTTGTGACTTGCCAGGTGGTAAGCAAGACCAATACTCAGCAGCATTTGGTGGGTTTAATTATATTGAGTTCTTACAAGATGGAAGAACCATTGTGAATCCATTGAGATTGAACTACAAGACACAGAACATGCTTGAGATGAATACCGTTCTGTATTATGTGGGTTCACCTAGAAGCGATGTAAGAATCATTGAAGGAACTTCAAGCAATCTAGAAAAAGATAAGAAGACTGTTGAGATCACGCACAAGATCAAAGAGGCATGTGTAGAGTTTAAGAGAAGTCTTCTTGTGGGAGATGTGAAGAAATTATCTGACTTGATGAATGACTACTGGAATCTTAAGTTACAGACTAACAGCAAAGTGGGTTCTCCTGCTCTCATAGATACTTATGAGTATGCTATGCTTAATGGAGCAACTGCTGCCAAAATCTCTGGTGCTGGTGGTGGAGGACACATGGTTCTTTTTACTGAATTTGAGAGTAGACATAGGTTAATTACAGCGCTAAAGAAAAGAGAGACTGGTAGGATTGTTCCATTTAAGTTTGTTAAACATGGAGTTGATGTATGGAGACAGTAGAAATTCACCCCAAGGGATGGGGGTGGGAAAAATGGATTGTCAATAAAAAAGAATACTGTGGTAAACTTCTATTCTTCAGAGAAGGATTGAAATGCTCTTATCACTATCATAAGATCAAAGATGAGGTCTTTTATGTTCAGAGTGGTATGATCTATATGACTCATGGAACAACTGATGACATCAGTGAGGCAAAGACTGAAATCTTAAGAGCAGGTGATACCTTCCATGTTCCTGTTGGGTTGCGCCATCAGATGAAAGCAATCAGAGATACTGAATTGTTTGAATTTTCTACACAACATTTTGAAGATGATAGTTACAGAGTTATCAAAGGGGACTAAACTTTATATTCTAGTAGGAGGAAAGGGAACTAGACTTAAAAGTATTACAGGTGATACACCAAAACCTCTTGTTGATATACATGGTAAAACGTTTCTTCAAAGAGTCATAGATAACTTATCAGGTTTTGATATTTCATTAGTCTGTTCTGATTTGAATGTAGATTGGTTCAAAGACTTTGAATGTGAAGTTATAAATGAAGGAGAACCATCAGGGACTGGTGGGTGGCTTAGGAAAGTCATCTTACCAGAATCTTTTTACGTCATGAATGGTGATACATTTTTTGGTGATGATATTAATTTGGATAGTGATAGTTCAACTGTGTTTGTCAATTGGGAAACTATTGTTGGTGATGAAGGATACATTGAAGGAAGATGGGGATCTGTAAAGAAGTTTATTGAGAAAGATCAAACATCTATTGGAAAACAAAGAATGGTTAATGCTGGGATCTATAAAATCTATAAGAAAGATTTATCTCTCCCAAATAAATTCCCAATCAGCATGGAGTATGATATACTACCTAAGATAGACCTATCCTATAAGGTCATTAATTCTAAAAAATTTGATATAGGAACCCCAGAAAGATTGGAGAATTTCAAATCATGGTTCAATACCTAATCACTGGTGCTGCTGGAATGATGGGAACTCATCTGTATGAGACCCTGAAACACCGCAACTGTGATGTACTAGCAACTTATCATCAACCAACTATTGATGATAAAGATAACTTTATGAAAGAGTTGGACAATCATGTTCAACTAGATCTGCTGTCCTTTTCAAGCACACTCAAATCAATTGAGTTGTTTAAACCAAAAGTCATCTTTCATCTAGCAGCACAAAGTAGACCTGATGTTTCATTCAAGTTTGTTAAGCACACTTTGAATACAAACATCATTGGAACACAGAATTTGCTTGAAGCATGTAGAGTTTTAAATCATAAACCTCTCATTATCAATGCATCTTCATCTGCTGTATATGGTGAAATTGATTGGTCCATACCACCAGATGAAGAGTCTCCAACCAGACCATTGTCACCCTATGGGACAAGTAAGTTGGCACAAGAACACATCATCAGAAACTACTATGAGATGGGTTGTATTGATTATGTGAATGTGCGTATCTTCAATTGTACTGGACCCAGAAAGAAAAATGATCTGGTTTCTGATATGTGTATGAAGACTGTCTCTACTAAGGAATCTATTCCTGTAGGAAATTTGAATGCTATTAGATCAATTGTAGATGTTAGAGATCTGGTAGAAGGTTTGATTCTGTGTGAGAATATTAAAAACACCACAATCAATCTAGGTGGAACAGAGACATATGCTGTTTCTGAAATTATTCGTAAGATTGTAGGTGATAGAGAGATCTATCAAGATGATAGTCTATTCAGACCAACTGATGAACCAATCATTTGGGGAAACATAAATAAGGCAAAAGAACTTCTGGGATGGGAACCTAAGATCCCACTAGAGGAAACCATTAATGATACTCTTGATTATTGGAGAAATTTGAAATGAAATTCTGTTTAGTTGGACCAGGCATCATGCCCATCCCACCTGATGGTTGGGGTGCATTGGAAAGGCAAATGTGGGATAGAGCATGTGTATTGGGAGAGATGGGTCATGAGGGCGACATCATCAATACACCTGATATGAATGAGATTACTAAAGAATGTATGGAAGGTGATTATGATGTAATTCATATTCACTATGATATGTTTTACCCTGTGGTAGATTTCCTCTATGGAAAAGTCAAATGTCCTATTTTATTCAGCAGCCACTATCCATATATTGATCAACCTGATTGGCACAGACGTGATGGGTATTGGAGAGTTGCTGATTGGATGGTTCAGAATAAAGAAAAGTATTATAACTTTGCTGTTTCTCCCAAAGATGTTCAGTGGTATAAAGAACAAGGTTGGGAAGAGGATAGGCTCTTCTGGTTGATGGAAGGCACTAATGATCCAGAGTTTACATATAATGCTGAGTGTGTCTACACAGATAAATCAATCTATCTTGGCAAAATTTCAGCAAGAAAGAAGCAAGATCAGTATCAAAATTTAATTGGTGTTGACTTTGTAGGTAAATATGAACCTGGAACTATGTTTGATAAGAACAGAGATTCTTATAAGGGAGAGTGGGGTAGAGAACAACTTTGTGGTGACTTGACCAAATATGCTAATATGGTTCTCCTTTCTGATGGTGAGAATGGAACTTCTCTTGCCATCAAAGAAGCACTAGTAGTAGGACTTGGTGTGGTTATTTCACGTCACAGTGCTGCTGAACTTGATACAAACAAGGAATTTATTACTGTTATTCCTGATGATAAACTGAGTGATATGGAGTATATCAACCAGAAGATCAAGGAGAATAGGAATTACTCTTGTGCCAATAGACAGGAGATCAGAGACTATGGCATGAAGACTTTCTCACTTACCACTCTGATTGATAAGTATGTAAAAAATGTAGAAAGTATTATCAAATGAGAATCAGTATTATTGGACCCAATACACCAATCCCCCCTAAGGGATGGGGTGCTGTTGAATCTTTAATCTGGGATATGAAACTGACACTAACCCAGATGGGTCATAGTGTTCAGATTGTGAATGTGGGTGATCCTAGGCATGTCATCCATATGATCAATGAGTTTCGTCCTGACTTTGTTCATATCAACTACGATGACTGGATTCCTATCTATCCATACATCCAATACCCCTGTGCTATAACTACACACTTTGCTTATATTGAACGTCCTGAAATGATGGGTGGATATAAGGAAAGAGTATTTGATCAGTTCTCCAGAATCAAACCTAATGTATTTGGTCTTTCTGAAGGCATCAATGATGTCTATCACAATCAATCTGGCATCCCAAGAGACAGGTTGTTCTTGAATCCCAATGGAGTGAATCTAAAAAAGTTTAGGTTCACTTCTGAACCAAACAACAGTGATAGATCCATATATCTTGCTAAGGTAGATTCTAGAAAGAGACAACATTTGTTTCAGAGTATTGAATCACTTTGGTATGCTGGAAATATTGCTGACAGTAGATTTAATAAAACAAAGAACTATCTGGGAGAGTGGGACAAAGATAAGCTACATAGGATGTTAACCACCTATGGAAACCTTGTCTTACTGTCAGATGGTGAGGCACATCCACTGGTCTGCCCAGAGGCATTCTCTGCTGGTCTAGGGGTGGTTATCAGTCAGTGGGCATCTGCTAATCTAGATACCACTAAGAAGTTCATTACAGTCATTCCAGAAGATAAGATTAATGATCTGGAATATGTGGAACAAAAAATTATTGAGAACAGAGAATACTCTGTGAACAATAGACAAGAGATTTTAGACTATGCAAAACAGTTTGAATGGTCTAGAATTTTGAGTGAATACTTCCTGCCAAATGTTGAAAAAGTAATTCATGGAAAGAGATAGAAACAAAGCAGCATACAAGCTGAAAGGTATTGGTCCTATCTATTGTATTAATCTTGATGGTCAACCAGAAAGATGGAAATATATGGAGGAGCAATATAAGTATTGGGAAATAGAAAATTATAAACGTATTTCTGCTTATGATGGTAGGGATGATGATCTGGGTTCCATCCTCAAAGGAAGGTATCCAGATTTAATGACGTCAGGTGAAATTGGTTGTACCACATCTCACCTGAAAGCTATTAAAGATTTCTATTACAATACTGATGAACCTTATGCAATCATGATGGAAGATGATTGCAATCTAGATTTGGTGAGGTTCTGGAACTTTACATGGAAGGATTTCTATTGTAAAATTCCATATGACTGGGATGTGGTGCAGATTGCTATCATCTGCACTGGTGACCTGCACGTAAAGATCCATAAACGTTTTGTGAATGAATTCTCTACAGCATGTTATCTTATTACCAGGCACCATGCTAAGAAGGTAATTGACCTTCACTGCAAAGGTGATAAGTATAAACTTGATAATGGAGTGAGACCACGCCCTGTGGCTGATGATCTCATCTATAATTCAGGTAATACTTATTCTATGCCCCTCCTTCTTTATCGTATTGAGTTAGGTTCAAGTATTCACCCAGAACACATTGATGTCTTTCATAGAGGCAATCATGATTCTCAACTTAACTTCTGGCAACAAAAAGGATGCCAGATGACCATTGATCAGTTGATGGATTTTGATCCTTACCTTGGTAGGGTGGTGGAACCATCACAAAGACAGGAGGAACCCCCAACCTATGAACAAGGGGGTTGACAGACCAGAGGTTCTGGTCTATTATAAATAAACATTCATGAGGCAATTGCTTCATGTTATGTAACAAAACTGAAGCCTCAATTACTCGCTGATGTTTTGAAGTTTAAACAGAGACACGTCGAGTCTCTTTACATCCGCAGGTATTATACTCTGCGAGAAAATCACGAGGTATCTAAAATGATCAAATCTGTATTCGCAGCAACTGCTGCTCTTTCAATGTCCGCTGGCGCTGCTTTTGCAGGTCCTTATGTCAATGTAGAAGCCAATTCTGGTTGGACTGGCAGCAACTACAATGGCACTGCTACTGACCTCCACGTAGGTTATGAAGGTGCTCTGGGAGAGAACGCTTCCTACTATGTCCAGGGTGGTGCTACTGTTGTCTCTCCTGATGGTGGTGAGTCTGACACAGTTCCTTCTGGTAAGGCAGGTCTTGGTTTTGCTGTAACTGATGCACTGGGTGCATATGGTGAAGTTTCCTTTGTTGGTTCTGGAGACAAAGATCTTGACCGTGGTTATGGTGCTAAGCTGGGTCTCAAGTACAGCTTCTGATAAACCATGCTAAAATTGAGGGGTCTTAAGACCCCTCTTTTTTTATGAAAAGAATTCTTCTATCACCAGTCACTCATTTCAATCTTGTAATTGTTGGCTCATTGATTCTTATTCAGTCTATGCATCTATATGCCCACAAAACCATGGAAATGGATGTGGATAGTTATGTCAGAGCTTTCTGCAAACATTCAGATAAGTGTGAGTTTCATGACTGATAAACTTGACAAATGTAAAGAAAATCTATATAGTAGTAACATAACTTAATACAGGAGGTAACATGACTGTAACAACTAATGAACATGGACAGCAAAATATGTGGGCAACTGAACCTGCAATGTATATGACTGAGGAAGACCGTCAACGTTATGGTCTTGAGTCTCATGCAGAACGTGCAGAAAAACTGAATGGTCGTGCTGCTATGCTTGGCATCATTGCTGGTTTCATTTCTTATGCAGCAACTGGTAAGTTCTTCTTTGGTGTAATCTGATGACAGAACTTATGTGGACAGTCACCTCTGTGACATTTTTTGTCCTGTTAGGATACTCTGTACAACAACTTTCTGAAACTTACTGATGAACAAGTTCTATCTCTTTTCTAAAAAGTCTTGTGGTCCTTGTGCCCTTGTGGATAAATACATCAACTCTATCAAGGATGAACGCACTTCTCTTTTAGAGAAGGTAGATCTTGAAGACTTTAGTGATACTCCAATTCCTCAAGAGAATCTTGACCTTGCATCCAAGTATGGTGTAACAGCTACACCAGTATTAATTATTGCATCGCCTTCTGGATTAAAACTTGAAGAAAAAATTGGTGGTATGCAAATCACTCAAAACATTAGAAAGTTATTAGATCAATATGCCTAACACAAATGCACTCTATGAAGACATGCAAAAACTCAATGCACTCTATGAAGAGTTGTGTTGGGGGCATGATGATGAGTTAGTCTTCACTCATGATGGTGAAGAAGTTATTATTTACAACAAAACAAAACAAAATGGAACAAAGTCTGATTGAACTCCTTACTTATTATGTAATTGCTGGAGCCCTTATTATTGGAGCACCAGCAGTATTTTTTACAGTTGCTTTCATGCCTGCATTAATGAATACAAAGGGTGCAGTTGTTGGCTATAAAACTCACCGTGATTATGGTGACACTTCTATCTACACAAACATTTCTGGAGAAAAACAATGAATGAAAAAGCAGAACGTATTAATGGTTGGGCAGCAATGATTGGAATCATGGCTGCAATGGGATCATATGCTACAACTGGTCAAATCATTCCAGGTATTTGGTGATGGGATTTCTTGCAGTAGCAGCAATTATGATAACTATTTTTGGTGCAAATGCAATCCTTACACAGTCTGGCGATGAGTCATGAGCATTTGGTCATATCTAGGTTTACTGGTAGGATTCTTAATAGCATATGCTATTACATCACCAGGAGATGACGATGATGGTGGTGGTCCTGATAAAGGAATCATGCAACCAGTATATCAGGGGTCTAATTGACCCCTTTTTTTATAAATATTTTTACCTTGCTCACTACCAATGCTTGGAAACAAAAACAAAGAAGCAAAAGTAGCAGAGAAGGACCATGATGAAGATAAGAGCGAAGTACTTGGTAATTTGGTGAAAGTTGTTGTACTTATTTGGTCCGCATCTCTCCTAACGTTTAGCTACGTAAGACTACCAAACGGTCAAAAGATTCTTGATTTTGATCCCACGTTCATCGCTTCGGTCTTCTCTGGATCGCTAGCTGCCTTTGGATTGTCTCCTGCCAAGTCTGGTGGTGCTGCTCCGGTTAAAAAGAAACAAGAAGATCCTCCAGTAGTTTCAGCTGTAGAACCTAAAAAATAATATTGTATAAAGAACCTCACCTTCAAACAAAGTCTAATGAGTGTTCAGTATTATGGTATATGTGGATTGAATTAAAAAAAGCAAATGACCCTAGAGAGAAGGAGATGAGAAAGATTTGGTGCAAATGTGCTGATGAACTTGGTGAAATGATAAGTCAGGAAGTCAAGACAAATAGTAGGTATAAAGACGCAAAATTAGAATAGATAGTGTAGTTGCACGAAACTCTAATGAAGTTTTTCTTTGCACTTCTTGCTACACTATTCTTTTCTGCGCCTGCATGGGCAGTAGATGTTCAAATGGGTTATGATGGCAATCTAGTTTTTGAACCATCAGAGATAACTATTTCTGCTGGAGAATCAGTTCACTTTGTAAACAACATGCTTCCACCTCACAATGTTGTTGTGGAGGATCATCCAGAAATCTCTCATGAAGGTCTCGCTATGATGCCTGGTGAAGAGTTTGATGTCACCTTCGCTGAAGCAGGAGACTACACATATTGGTGTGGACCTCATAAAGGTGCAGGTATGATTGGTACAGTTCACGTACAATAATGGAAAACTTATTTGGAAAGGCATTGCTAATCATTGCAGTGCCTTTTGTATTAACTACAATCTATTTTGGTGCCAGAAAGGGTGGTTACTATGATACAGATATGTACAAGGGAAATGGAACTGCTCACTAATCTAATTTAGATCAATGATGCTATTTGTAAGACATGTAATGAATAATTCCTTTACCTTAGGAATTTTATCTTTTACATTGGTTTTTGTTCCTATCTTAGGTATATGGGCAGTCCATAAATACAAGTGGCAACACTGGGATCCTTTTGTAAGGAAAATCAGATGAAACCTTTTATCTTAATTGGTTGTTTTTTTCCATTAGCAATTATATGGATCATAATGAAACTCAGTCTGTGGGTCTCAGCAGTCAATGGCGAACAGAAGTATGTCAGACAAGAATCACTTAAATCACACGGACCATATGTGGCAAATCCATATGAAGACGTTGATGCAGAGGAAGAAGAATATGGAGATCGCACAGACTATAGATGAGGCACTACATCAGTATTATGTTGTAGAACGTGGGAAGGAAGTTCCTAACTGGAGATATATGAAAGATGCAGATTGGTGGCTTGAATATTTAAAAAACCTAGGAATTGATCCCCAAAATCCATGAACTTTGAATTGTCAATGGAAGATTTTATCATCATTCAAAATGCTCTACACTATTACAAAAATGTAGAGAAGAGAGGAAACTTTTCCAAATATGATGTAGAAAAAATCAATAAATTAAGAGATAGACTAGCATATCAAATGATTCCTAGTAAAGATAGCATAAGATGAATTTGATACTTCACCCTTTAAAAGATGTGAATGATGTGACATGGAGTATCATTATTTGTATGATACTCCTTTTATCAGGAACTGCTTACTACATATATACAATCATGAGTATGGCTTTCAAGGAGTTGGATGATGAGCGATCTGACGAATAAAGATGCAGAACAAGATTCAAAACTTGCTGTATTAGAAAGTAAGATTGAAAGTTTTCGTGAGAGAATTCATGCTCTTGAAGCAGAGACATCAGGTGTTTCTGTTATTGATAGCACTTTAGAGAATGCCATTCGTCGTATTGAGATGGTTCACAGTCGTATAGATAAGACTGAAGAAAAACTCAAAGCACTTGATAATGAACTGCGTGGAAGAATCCGTAAAAATGAAATATGGATTGCTGGTGCTGCTGCAGTTATATCTGCTGTAGTTACTATCATAGGAATTGCTGTATCAGTAGAATCAAAGGAGATCAATTATGGGAGCAATGGTTCCGCCCAGCAGGAAGTCTTGTTACAACTTTCGCGTAGTTGAAATCAATAGAGTTGTTGATGGTGATACCATTGATGTAACTATTGATTTGGGATTTGATTTATTTAAAAAAGAACGTGTTCGTGTTGCTGGTGTTGATACTCCAGAGAAGAGGACAAGAGATGATGAAGAGAAAGCATTGGGGTATGATGCAACAAATTGGTTAAAAGAAAAACTAGAAGGAGCAATTAATGGTGATGATGACCTTATTATTCGTACTGAGCTTGTCGGCGGCATGGGCAAGTATGGTCGCTTACTTGGGTGGCTGTACATTGGTGACGCAGAACTCTCCCTCAACGAACAAATGATCACTGAAGGATATGCATGGGCATATGATGGTGGCACTAAACAGAAAAACTTTGAAGAACTAAGAGAAATTCGCAGACAACATGGCACTTTAGTATGATCACATTTATATACATCCTTTCTTTTATTGTTTTATTGTCAGTTACTTTAGAAATGTCTTCTAGTAGGAAACCTAAAAAATGGTAACACTTTATAGTTTTTACATCACAGCAGCTATTATCATTTTAATGGTTGCATATGCTGGTGTTGAAGGAACCATGAATCTATTTGCATATATCAATTTGCAAATTAGATACTTCCCATTAAGAATAAGGATTGAGTTTATGAAACGTAAACTTAAAAAAGAGCTAGATAGAGATATGAAAAGGTTTATGGGTGACTACAATGATTAGTCCTATGAGTTGTGTGAAGAACACAAGACAATCTTATAATAAACAACTTGAGCAAGTAATTACTGAAGTTCAAGTTCAATTTGCTGATGAGCATCCTACATGGATACCATATGCAACTCTTCTCTCCATTCAAAATTACAAATGCAAAAAGTAATTAATTGTATTGCTCTCCTTTCTGGATTAGTATCTCTTTCTATTGTTGCTGGTGGTGCCTTTCTTTACACAAGTAAGGATAAAATTGTAGAGGATGCTAAGGCACAGATCACTGCATCAATTACAGAGTCAATTACAAATGCACTTCCAGGCATTGTAGATTCTGCTGTGACAGTTATTCCTGAAACAACTGGTCCTGCTATCCCAACAATAAAATGACTCTCAAATCTCCCCTTAAATGGTTTGCTATTACTGTGGGTGGTGCTGTGGCATTTGCTCACATAGGCATTTTGGGTCATCTCCTCAATCAAAAATCAGAGGTGGCACAAACCCCCACAATTAATATTCCACGTGGTCCATACTCATCCTACAGAATCAAAGCAGGTAAGGATGGATATGAGATTGAATATAGAGCGAATGATCCAAAGATTCTTGAGTCTGAAAGGTCACTTCAACTAGATCATGAGAGGAGGGGATTATTTGGAGGAGGGAGAGAGCAAAGAGAAGAATTTCGTCGTGACCAATACACTATGGATGGAACTAGAAACATTGGAGGTGCTGCAACAGACAGCGAGGGAAAGTCTGCAAAAGAAATAGAGTGTTTGATCGCGGACGCTGGAGCACGATCACAAGGTGCAATGGCAGGAACCTCAATTAGTGCTGGTGTTATTGTGCCTGCTGTGGCAAATATTCCTTATGTTGGATGGTTAGTCAGTGGTTGGGCTTTGCTCCTAGGACAGAAAGCAGGATCTGAAATCGGTGCTGAAGTTGGTAGTGCGTTTAATGATTGCTGAGGGTCTTATTAAAAGTTACTGTTTATCGTTAAATAAGATATATCGTTATTAAAAGATATGGCACAATCAACTTACAAGAAACAGGTAAAGAAAGAAGCAACTGAAACTTTCTTCCTGTATGTGTTCTTTCATTCTATTTGGACTGGTATTTTTAAATTCTTTGAGGACTAATGGAAATACCTAATATTACTTCTCCCAATATCAATATCAGGGAGATTGATATTCCGCAAGTAGTAACTGCTAACGAATATTACACATCAACTCCACTAGCACCACCTGTAGTGGTAAATATTGGTGTACCAATTGTTGATGTTCCTGGGTGTATTGAAGCTCATGAAAGTAACAACAAATCCAAAACTGTAGGTCAAGATGACAAAGCAGGACTGGTTACGTATTGTGATTCTGGTATTCCCAGTTTTAATCCTATTTCTTTTGAACCTGAACAGATAATTCCTACTGCTCCTGCTGGAGTTGATACCAGACGAAAGGAAGAACCAAAACCACCAGGACAAGTAGAACTACCCCAAGCAGCACCACCTGCTACTGCCAAGGTAGATTGTCCTACATCAGCACAGCAAGCAAAAGAACCTGTAGGAACATATGTAGAGGGTTTCAGAAAGAAGGTTGTTGCTTATGAATTAAAAGGTAATGAGTGTGTCCAGATAACAGAAGCAGTCCCACTACCTCAACAGATAGTAGCAGGACTGCCTAGTGGTGGTCAGGTTGTTCAGGTTGGTGGCGTCGCTGTTATTGCCACAGCATCAGCACTATTAGCAAAACCGTTAGCAGACATACTATTAAAAGTAGTCAAACCAACGGTCAAGAAAGTTATGAAAAAGATTGCTGCTATCAGGGGGAAGTCAGTTCCTGTACTGTCCACTGCCGAGCGTAGAAACGAGCAAAGAGACCGAAACCGTGCTATAATGGCATTGAGACAAACGCTCAAACCCAAATGAGTATTCCATATTTCAAAAGCAACCCACAATGAACGAATATAAAAAAAACTATAAGGGAATTAACTATAGAATTTCCCACAATTTTATTTTAGACATGGAGAATAAACATCAAATTGATTTGATTAAGGAAATGGAAAATATCTTAGATGATGAAATAAAAAGGAGAAAGAGTTAAGAGCAACTCCCGAATCTGTAAAAGCAAA
>Ga0208644_1001004_pt1 | contig 24404 bp, 27 predicted proteins | sample VirMetDEL_Nov_18_FD_184517 | JGI IMG/M metagenome (GOLD analysis project Ga0208644, IMG submission 184517) | Aqueous microbial communities from the Delaware River and Bay under freshwater to marine salinity gradient to study organic matter... | ecosystem: Environmental > Aquatic > Marine >...
CAAGTCCTCGATCATGCTTAGTTGTTGTTTCTCGTTCATGTCTACTCCTGTTTGCTGATTGAATGCTTAAGATAATCCATCTAATTTGTACTGTCAACTTGTTTTAATAAATAATCTTTGATAAGGTATTGGAATGCAAATCTTGTGCTTAATCTAGCAGACTGGATATGGTGGAACGACAGGCATAAAAAAAGCCGATCAATAAGATCAGCTTCTTTTAAAACGGGTAGAAAAGTTTGACGGCTCTCTCCCTCTGCCAACGTCATAAAAGTAAACATGTACTGGTTACAACATCAACAGGACGAATCTTATCCAAAAGTTTTTAATACATTCAAGTAAAAACTTTACCAATATAATTCCTGATCCTGTGTGTTGTACCCCGTTTAAGGGACAACATCATGAGACCCATCACTTTATCTGAGGATAAGCTTCAGCAAGTTATAGAGCGCGTTGCGCCTACTGGCAAAGAATATGGCTCCGCTCGCATCGTTCGGATGTTGGCAGCAGAGCATAGTGTCCAGACTGTCAGGATCAATACTAAGTGCGCTGTCGGGAACATATCCGACCAAGTTCATAAACTTATCAATCCACGCATAGACGATCTCGGTCTGTACATTGCTTGCACGAAACCACCGTACCCAATCAAGAATCAATTTGGCCAATCATCGGGTCAAATGCTGTGGTCGTTTTTCAAGGATCAGGCAGTAAACGACGATTACTACGACCCTCAAGATAATCTAATGGCAAGGCTCGCCGCGGATGTTCATGAAATGCAGGCTCAGTATCCATTGCTGGATATGCCGGATGATGAATGGGTCGGTGCCTTGCAGAAATTGGATGGTATCAAGTGAGCCTTCAAGGTCAGTTATTCAATAACGCTGGCGGCTATGTTCACTACGTACATTCGGAGTCAGGCTCCAGACTTTTTCTTGCACGTAATGCAAAGCAGCTAGATACAGGCGAGCGGTTATGGTTTCAGATACCTATGAGCCGAGACGAGGCTGCTGATAAAGCTAATAGCTGGCAGTTTTACGAAGAAGACGATTGCTACTTAGGGATGAATGGCTTCACTTGGAACGGCAAAAGATGCGTTTCTGATGTTTTACAGCTTACATCCTTCTACGTGGATTTTGATTTCTACAACATCCCAGAATACTCGCATCTAGACCCCGTTGACCTAGCGGAGCTGATTATTAAAGAGAACCCTTGGATGCCAGAGCCTAGCGCCGTGATTGATAGCGGCAGAGGTCTTTGGATGGTTTGGCTGTTTAAGAAGCCTCCTAGAGTAAAGACCAAAGCCAATCACCAATGGATTCCTGCATGGCAAGAAGCGCAAGACTTTTTGATAGAGTCTTTGCGGAAGTATGGTGCTGATTCTTCCTGCCGAGATGCAGCAAGATTTGTTCGTATGCCCGAAACAATCAATAGCAAAACAGGCAGAACTGCACATTGTTGGCAAACTGGGAACAAGTACGAATTTAATAATTTGAAGAAAATAATCTTGGATCAGAAAAGGTCTGTGTGGGAGCAGAAAGCCGCACTAAAACCAAAGCCAAGAAAGAAAAAAACAGCCTCAGTATCAAACCTAAATGCAAAGGTTAAGAACCCTTACACGCTGCATTGGACTCGGATGCGAGATTACAGGGTCTTGGCGGAAATGAGAGGCGGCCACTTGTATGAGCATCGCCGACGGGCCTTGTGGTTTTACGCTGTTTCTGCTGCTTGGTACTGCAACGATGAAGAGTCTTTGAGATCTGAGGTTAATCATTTCTGTAAGTCTTATTTAGGGCACCCTGATGATTATGTGACGTTCAATTACCAGTCCACGGTTGACCGATTCAAACAACATCGCGAGCTAAAATCTCAAGGCTATACGCAAGATCAAATCTGGGAAATGTTGGATCAGGGTTCAAAAGATTTATACAGGCTGACTTCTAAGAAAATAATTGCAGACTTGGAAATCACACCTTCTGAACAACGAAAGATGAAGGTCACGATCGGCCCTGAAGAGTACAAGCGCAGAGAGGCTCTCAGGTCTGCTGCAAATCGCCGTAAAAGTGGCTGCAAGACTCGCAATGAGTACAACGACCAACGTAAAAGGTCTAAGGCTGAAAACGTCTCAGAGGCGCTCAGATTGCGCGCTAGTGGCCTTTCTGTACGCCAGATCGGACTAACTATGGGTAAAGGGATCGGTACTGTGCACAGGTGGCTTAGTGAGGGCTGATTTTGGGATCTATTGACCAGACATTAGTTGAATTAACCTGCGTATCCTGTGAAGCCTCAGAGCGTGTATCAGTGCATCAGGCAGGATCAAATTGGAAGGCCGGCCAGTGGACAAATCCAGCTGATATGTTTGTTAGGTTCATATCAGGATGGACTGGATTAAATGTCTGGCCAAAACTAGATAAGGCCAAGTGTCTAAGCTGTGGCAGCAGTGACGCTAAAGTGTCTTATCCTGCTGAAGTGTTCCACTAAGAATACGCTTGTATGTTGTTTTCTTTTTAGGTGTTCCACTGTCCGTACGCTTGTATGTTCTCTCTATTATTATGTTCTTTTAGTCTTGTTAGATCTATTTAGATCCTATTACTTCTAGGTACTTCTGAGGCATCTAGACTCGGGTATTGTGCGACCGTTGATTTGGTCTAGCGTCAGCATTAACAAAACCTAATATTTACAGTAACTTAGAGGTGTAACTTACTGTAACATCGGTGTTAATTGTTACGTGTAACTAAGATGTAACATTGACTAGTGGGTAGTCACGTAAGTTATTGATTTATAACGATTTATAGATAATCTAACCCATTGATTTTAAAGGGTTATTTAGTGCGTAACGTTACATGTAATACTGTCGCATCTATAAAAGGGTTATTGACTGTCTAAACCGTCAATCCAGTTGATTAGATCTGACATTTTCCAAGCAATCATCTTCACACCAACACGTTTAGGCTTAGGAAAGGTGCCCTCTTTCATGTGTCTGTATATGGTTGCTCTGCTCATACCGCTAAGCCTGATTACTTCTGGCAATCTAACGAGCCTGTTAGCCTCAATTGGATCCATCATCAGCCTGTAACTCAGGTGTAACATCCTCTGTAGCGTCAGCGCCCTTCTCTGCTTGTTCCTTGGCTACGGCCTCTAGCTGGCTGAAATCAATACCATCGGGTTGTTCGCTTTCTTCCACGGGTACGGCTACTAGGTTGCTGAAATCAATTCCTGCGTCCTCAGAAAGCTGCTCAAGGCTTGTAATGGGTTTAGGTGTCTTAGGTTGAGTCTCTGTAACAGGTTCAGGTGTAATTGTTACAGGCTGATTTTGCTGGGTCATGAAGTACATTGCAGTGACTAATAATCCCAAAGCAAACGCACCAGCAACGAATATGGCTATGTTGTCGTTGTTCTTAGGTGCTGGCCCTTGATTGGTGATTAACTTAACGTTACTGGTCGCTTCCTTGGCTATTTCTCGCCATTCGTCACGGTCTCTAGCTGTATCAGCAAGCTGTTCACGTGTTACAGCCAGTTGTGTCTCTAATGCGTCTACTCTGGCTAGTACCTCAACCGCTGGATCTGGTGCGGTTGTCCATGGCTTATTACCAGAGTCTTTGTCGTTTATGTCTAGCGGGCGTTGTAACGTACCAAAAACCCTTAGTAACTCTGATGTATCAATCTGTCCACCTGAAGCGGATAAATCACCTGATTTAATCTTTCTATGAATGGTCTGGCGTGTAACCCCTGCAAGCCTTGCAGCCTCAGATTTACTGACTAATGGCATGTAACCCTCCCCGTAACATGGTGTAACTACCCCGTAACATATAACGGTGTAACAGAGGTCACAACCAACAATGTTGTCTCCTATGGGTTCCCGAACGTTACAAAGTAGTGTAATATCGTTACTAAGTAACAAAAGAGAAGGGTATATGACTAGGGCAATTGGTTACATCAGGGTTTCAACAGATAAACAGGCTGAACATGGATTTAGTCTGGAAGCGCAAGCCGAAAAGCTGAAGGCATACGCCATGCTGTACGACATTGAGCTTGTTGATTTAGTGATTGAGCAGGGCAGTGCAAAGTCTGTTCATCGTGATGGGCTACAAACTGTACTCGGTAGATTAGGGCAGGACGCTGATGGCTTATTAGTGGTCAAGCTGGATCGTTTAACGAGATCCGTAGCTGATCTGGGACGATTGGTTGAGACCTATTTTCAGGACTACGCATTGCTATCAGTGGGTGAGCAGATTGATACACGATCGGCAGCGGGGCGATTAGTTCTTAATGTGCTGGCATCTGTTAGTCAGTGGGAGCGAGAGGTTATCGGTGAGCGTACCAGTGCGGCTATGCAACATATGAAAAGCCTCAATAAGTATACGGGAGGCAAAACACCATATGGCTACGATCTGGTTAGTGGCTCACTGGTTGAGAACGAGGCTGAGCAAGCTGTCATCCAGCTGGTCGCCAAGTACAAGGCTGAAGGGCTGTCTTATCGCAAGATCTCAAAGGTACTCGCTGAGGCAGGGTATTTATCTAGAACAGGGCGCTCATTCACGCCAAACCGAATCATGCAGATCGCCGCATGAACAACGAAACAAAAACATACGAAGGTGGTCTCTCCTCAGTCGCTGAGCAGGAAGCCTTTGAGCGTTGGTTAATCAAATCAGAGGGCAATTCACACAACGAGGAAGCTGATAATGACGAATGACTCAAATCTATTTATTAACGGGCAACCAGTACCAGCTCAAGGTGTAACAGCATCTGGTATTGGTACACCATCGGCTGAGCAGTCTGAGTTAGATACGCTAATGATGGCCACTGATGATCAGGGCAATCTGAGGTTTACAACGGATCCAGAATACAGAGAGGCAATCCGTGAACGCACCAGACAGCTCAGCGCGGTAATCCAGCGCAGCCAGAATCTAACCCCAAGTAACGACGAGGTGTTTCTGGATGATAGAGACCCTATGACAAAGTTTATTGATAACGAGGAGATGTTAGATTTTCTTGAGGCTAAAGACCGATACGGCAGACAACGCATGGGGTCTGATCCAGAGTATAGACAAGCGGTATATGATTACTTTCAACGAAAGTATCCAGACTTGGCAGAGGACTATCATGAGGTCATCGGATGATCCACCAAAGAGTAACTCAGAACGTCAAAAGCTATGGCGTGATAAGCGCAAGGCTCAAGGCTATGAGATGCACACAATATGGTTGGATCCTGATGTTGTCCAAGGATTGAATCGCTTGCTGGATGGCTCACAGAAGCCACAGACGGAACGTATACGGCTGATCAACGAGGCTATTAGGGAGATGCTGGGAGCTGAGGATTACGGTTAAATTGTTCAACGATTGGCCCTAATTTTCACAATTTTTCCACGTTTTAGCTGGTATTCGGGGAAAGTAAATCTTGTGCTAGGGAGGCTGAGGGGTACAATTAAATAGCGCCATATCTAGATACAGCAGACTGGATATGGTGGAACGACAGGCATAAAAAAAGCCGATCAATAAGATCAGCTTCTTTTAAAACGGGTAGAAAAGTTTGACGGCTCTCTCCCTCTGCCAACGTCATAAAAGTAAACATGTACTGGTTACAACATCAACAGGACGAATCTTATCCAAAAGTTTTTAATACATTCAAGTAAAAACTTTACCAATATAATTCCTGATCCTGTGTGTTGTACCCCGTTTAAGGGACAACATCATGAGACCCATCACTTTATCTGAGGATAAGCTTCAGCAAGTTATAGAGCGCGTTGCGCCTACTGGCAAAGAATATGGCTCCGCTCGCATCGTTCGGATGTTGGCAGCAGAGCATAGTGTCCAGACTGTCAGGATCAATACTAAGTGCGCTGTCGGGAACATATCCGACCAAGTTCATAAACTTATCAATCCACGCATAGACGATCTCGGTCTGTACATTGCTTGCACGAAACCACCGTACCCAATCAAGAATCAATTTGGCCAATCATCGGGTCAAATGCTGTGGTCGTTTTTCAAGGATCAGGCAGTAAACGACGATTACTACGACCCTCAAGATAATCTAATGGCAAGGCTCGCCGCGGATGTTCATGAAATGCAGGCTCAGTATCCATTGCTGGATATGCCGGATGATGAATGGGTCGGTGCCTTGCAGAAATTGGATGGTATCAAGTGAGCCTTCAAGGTCAGTTATTCAATAACGCTGGCGGCTATGTTCACTACGTACATTCGGAGTCAGGCTCCAGACTTTTTCTTGCACGTAATGCAAAGCAGCTAGATACAGGCGAGCGGTTATGGTTTCAGATACCTATGAGCCGAGACGAGGCTGCTGATAAAGCTAATAGCTGGCAGTTTTACGAAGAAGACGATTGCTACTTAGGGATGAATGGCTTCACTTGGAACGGCAAAAGATGCGTTTCTGATGTTTTACAGCTTACATCCTTCTACGTGGATTTTGATTTCTACAACATCCCAGAATACTCGCATCTAGACCCCGTTGACCTAGCGGAGCTGATTATTAAAGAGAACCCTTGGATGCCAGAGCCTAGCGCCGTGATTGATAGCGGCAGAGGTCTTTGGATGGTTTGGCTGTTTAAGAAGCCTCCTAGAGTAAAGACCAAAGCCAATCACCAATGGATTCCTGCATGGCAAGAAGCGCAAGACTTTTTGATAGAGTCTTTGCGGAAGTATGGTGCTGATTCTTCCTGCCGAGATGCAGCAAGATTTGTTCGTATGCCCGAAACAATCAATAGCAAAACAGGCAGAACTGCACATTGTTGGCAAACTGGGAACAAGTACGAATTTAATAATTTGAAGAAAATAATCTTGGATCAGAAAAGGTCTGTGTGGGAGCAGAAAGCCGCACTAAAACCAAAGCCAAGAAAGAAAAAAACAGCCTCAGTATCAAACCTAAATGCAAAGGTTAAGAACCCTTACACGCTGCATTGGACTCGGATGCGAGATTACAGGGTCTTGGCGGAAATGAGAGGCGGCCACTTGTATGAGCATCGCCGACGGGCCTTGTGGTTTTACGCTGTTTCTGCTGCTTGGTACTGCAACGATGAAGAGTCTTTGAGATCTGAGGTTAATCATTTCTGTAAGTCTTATTTAGGGCACCCTGATGATTATGTGACGTTCAATTACCAGTCCACGGTTGACCGATTCAAACAACATCGCGAGCTAAAATCTCAAGGCTATACGCAAGATCAAATCTGGGAAATGTTGGATCAGGGTTCAAAAGATTTATACAGGCTGACTTCTAAGAAAATAATTGCAGACTTGGAAATCACACCTTCTGAACAACGAAAGATGAAGGTCACGATCGGCCCTGAAGAGTACAAGCGCAGAGAGGCTCTCAGGTCTGCTGCAAATCGCCGTAAAAGTGGCTGCAAGACTCGCAATGAGTACAACGACCAACGTAAAAGGTCTAAGGCTGAAAACGTCTCAGAGGCGCTCAGATTGCGCGCTAGTGGCCTTTCTGTACGCCAGATCGGACTAACTATGGGTAAAGGGATCGGTACTGTGCACAGGTGGCTTAGTGAGGGCTGATTTTGGGATCTATTGACCAGACATTAGTTGAATTAACCTGCGTATCCTGTGAAGCCTCAGAGCGTGTATCAGTGCATCAGGCAGGATCAAATTGGAAGGCCGGCCAGTGGACAAATCCAGCTGATATGTTTGTTAGGTTCATATCAGGATGGACTGGATTAAATGTCTGGCCAAAACTAGATAAGGCCAAGTGTCTAAGCTGTGGCAGCAGTGACGCTAAAGTGTCTTATCCTGCTGAAGTGTTCCACTAAGAATACGCTTGTATGTTGTTTTCTTTTTAGGTGTTCCACTGTCCGTACGCTTGTATGTTCTCTCTATTATTATGTTCTTTTAGTCTTGTTAGATCTATTTAGATCCTATTACTTCTAGGTACTTCTGAGGCATCTAGACTCGGGTATTGTGCGACCGTTGATTTGGTCTAGCGTCAGCATTAACAAAAACTAATATTTACAGTAACTTAGAGGTGTAACTTACTGTAACATCGGTGTTAATTGTTACGTGTAACTAAGATGTAACATTGGCTAGTGGGTAGTCACGTAAGTTATTGATTTATAAAGATTTATAGGTAATCTAACCCATTGATTTTAAAGGGTTATTTAGTGCGTAACGTTACATGTAATACTGTCGCATCTATAAAAGGGTTGATAGGATGACAAAACATATCTGTTTTGCTTTGTAATAATTCAGGTAGAGATCATTAGTTCATATGGAACAAGGTTTTGATTGCTACGAAAGCCATCAAAGCAGCTATAGCCACCAGTATTCCGAATACTTGAGTTTTAACTTTTTCTTTCATCTGTAGTTCTCCTCGCTCATTGAGTTCAATTAGGTGTAACATCCTCTGTAACGTCAGCGCCTTTCTCTGCTTGTTCCTTGGCTACGGCTTCTAGCTGGCTGAAATCAATACCAGCGGGTTGTTCGCTTTCTTCCACGGGTACGGCTACTAGGTTGCTGAAATCAATTCCTGCGTCCTCAGAAAGCTGCTCAAAGGATTCGTCCACAGCCTTCTGATAATCATCTTTAGCCTTTTTAGTAATGGCACGAACTTCAGCCATAGCTGCATCTAAAGAGCTTACTTCTTTTAAAGCTACCAAGACTCCGTCATCGTCTTCGGATAGGGGAATACCGCCAAATTTATCGCCAGAAACGAATGGGCCAAGAGGTTCTAATCCCACGTCAATTCTTTTCTGATCGTCTCTGCTGTAGTAATACTTCTGCTTAGCAGATTGGGTTTCTGCAACAGGTACTTCGTCTTGAGTCGCCATAGGCGCTGGTAGCGTCATAGCGTTACTGGGTGTTACATCGTTACGTAACACCATGAAGTAGATTGCAGTGGTTAGTAGCCCCAAAGCAAACGCACCAGCAATGAATATGGCTATGTTGTCATTGTTCTTAGGTGCTGCCGCCTGATTGGTGACCAACTTAACGCTACTGATCGCTCCGGACAGCGATTTTTTTATCGGACTAAACAGTACGTAGTACAAGATAGCTACAAGTACCAACGTAGCTAGTCCGAAGGATCCAAACATTTGAGCAGAGTGAACGGTGCTATTCCTTTCGCCATTCCAGTAGCCCCAAACCTCGACCAAGGCACTGCCGAAAAATGCCAGAGAGGCGACGACCAACATAATCAGCGCGACAAGTAAAAGTCTGTAAAAAATCTTTAGCCCTAACCTTTCTTTTGATGCGCTTGGTTTGTCACTCATAGCCAGCTAACACCCGAAAAAATAAATTATAGCCATCCATCTTTTTTTGCTTCTTTAATAAAGGCTTCTGCCGGTGTTGTGGCTGGAATCGGATCAAGACCCAAAAGTCGTAAAATCCAAGTACTCACAAAAGCCGCACCCAGAGGCCACCAGACATCCATAGAAAAGGATGCATAAGCACCTGCTCCAAATGCAAGTGAGCCTAAGAAGCATCCAAGGCTTCTTAAACCAATAAATCCGAAGAACGAAAGCATAGCCATAAGCGTAAACAATCCTTGGAATATATGCAGAAGTATTCCCATGCTTTAGCCTTTTCTTGGATTCACCGTCCGAGTTTTTAAGTCCATAGAGTACCGCAGTAAAATGTCTGCCGTATATAGCTCTAAATTAAGGTTCGTTGGGATCGACTTTCGGCGGAGTGGTTTTTTTTAGACTTTGATCTTGATGGTCACATCGGGATTCTCGTCTCATTTGGAAACAGTTCCCTAGCTATCTTCGGTCTGGACGAGCTGACTGGATTTGTGTTGAAGATATGCGTGAAGTTGACTGGGGACAAGCTCCAGCCGACATTAGAATCAAAATTGATGAATGCACAACTAAAACTCATCCCTTGAAGGCCTCTTAGTGACCAACGTCATCCTTAAAAGCAAGATCCAGACGATTGCTTACGCCTGAGACACGCAGCAATGCCCTAGACAGCTCTAGATCTGCACTTGGATTCTTAGTTTGATCAAAGCGATCAAGCGCGTACAGTTAGCGGATGAACGTTGAGCTAACTGAACAAGAGAATGCGCTGGCTGATGAGTGGCTGACCTTGTGCTCCCAATCATACATTGAGCCGGGCACGAAGGATTTCAGAGATCTTATTCAGTCGATGAAGGCTGCCGAAGTGCCCAGAAAAATCCGCGAGTTTGTGATCAATGTCGTCGAAGAGGCCCATCGCGACAATGTTGATTGAAACACCTAAGTCCTCGACGTGTTTTGGGCCTTGATGTCGTCGATCTATTACCTCCCCGGACGCGATGGAAGGCTCAAAAAGGGCCTTGGAGCCTTTTTACAGGAAGAATGTGACCAACTAGTAGGGCGAGAGGTCTCTGGTGACCTAAAAGGGCTTAAATTCGAGGAACAGCTCGAAGTAATTCAACAGGATCTGCTTGAATCACATTGGCATGAAGGTGGTCAGATCGTAGCCAATTCATATGGCGCTTATCTGCTGCTGCACACCTTGATTGATATGGAACCGTACCCCGGTAACATTTTCTTGTTGAGTCCAATTCTTGGCGCAGCGCAGACCCAAAAGTTTTTCTTTAGGCCGCCTAGGGCCAAGCGGTTGCTTCAGTCATTTCAAGAAAGAGCCTTTCCAGTGCCAAGAAGCCTGAGCTGTATCGTTGGTAAATTTGATTGGCAGAGCGTGCCTGAGAGATGCGTGGATCTTTGTGATGCAGTCAATGGGCGGTTGAACGTTGTGCCTGAAGGTGATCACGTGATTGATCCCGAATTAGTGCAGAGGTTTTGGGGGTCGGAGTGTTGAATACTGCCTCTGAATGGTTAGGATGAATTGAAGTAGGCAGTCTTTGTCGAAACAGGAAATGTACAGATGTCAATTGATGCGGTGATTAGAAGGGCTGTTGATGGTTTTAAGCGCGGCGCGCCTATCGAGTTTGACCTTAAATTGATAAATCGGGACAGTCAGGTTTTGACCGATTGGGCTTATGAAACGGATAGTTTTTTTGATGATTCAGACTTGATGTTTTTACTAACAGAGGAAGAGATTTTCTACTGCGATCTTCATGATGAAGAAGAAATTTATGATTATTTGGATGATGAGGAATTAAAGCTTCAAGATGATCAATCAATTTTAGAGTTCGTAAAAAGAAGGGCCGGAGAGATTATAGAGCGTGACGATTTCGGAAGCCTTCAATTAAAGGCTTTTGAGGGCATTACGTTATCTTCAATTTGTCGAATAATGGGGCAAGGAGGGCCGCATTTTTCAGACTTTGAAATATTTGAGTCAAAAGCCAAGTGCGTTGAAAGCTATATCAATTCTGGCTGGGTTATTTGGGGCGGTGATCCAAAAAAAACGTTTTCGAATACAGAATTGCAGCTTGTTTCGATGTACAAAAAGAATATTTCTCAACGATTTTTAGGTATTACCACTTAAGGTTTGCCCGCTTACTTCTGGCAGTCTAACGAGCCTGTTAGCCTCAATTGGATCCATCATTCAGCTCTACCTAGTAAATTCTGTGCTACAGTCAATGTATCTATTCACTTATTAAATGCTTTTCGCACCATGATTGGTTACATGGTTTGTTCATGTCCCAGCAATTTGCTGTCATTACTCCTACTTCGGTGATCTCTGCTGGCGTAGTAGTTGAGCTCCCGTTTGTGATCAAAGAATACCTAAATCTATCTTCATACAATCCAGCATTGATAAAAGGATCGGACGAAAAATAAAAAACGTTTAGTTGAGGATAGGACTTGGTAATTTCTAAACTTTCGTGGGGGAACCTCCCAGTAAAGTAAGCAATATTTGATCTATTGTTCGGGATTGTTATAAAAAAGCTAGAGTCCTCTGTTCGACTAAATTTGCCGTCTTTTAAAATTCCTGTGTAATCAGTCCAACATGTAAATAGCTTACGATCGGGATCGTGTGGCAAAAGTACACTAGCTGCATTAATTTCCAGAGAAATCAAAGCGCACAGAAAAATACAGAATCTACGCATACAAACTCCTGTTAGCTTCAATTGGATCCACTATCACAAGACCCAAATTAGTATTATTTCCGTCATTTTTATTCTTTCTAGCTAGTAGATGCCCTGACTGTTGCAGAGCTTGGTCGCCTCTTCTTTTGCAATCATCTCTTCTATTTGACGAGACCAATCCGCCTCTACCTCATATTGTTTTTTCCGTTCAGCCCAACAAGAATCCGATTCGTTTTCGTCTTGCTCAAAGCCTATTGGATCATCGCAGCCCATTTCTTTTTGGGCCTCGTACGAGGGCTTTAACTTTTCATTGATTTTCTTACGGCTTTCCTCAAAGTCGATGGGTTGGTCACTTACCTCGTCTATAAAATCGCCTGCTACAAAGACCCCGTCCTTAAACGTAGTGAACGTAACTCTGCTGGTGTTTGCCTCAATGCAATTATCCAGCTCTGACTCGCAGCCAACGATAAATAGCAGCGATGAAGCAATAACTAAAAGTTTTTTTGTCATGGTTTTCCCCTATTCTTCTGTTTCAGTCTGTAACTCAGGTGTATCACTGTCTGTAACGTCAGCGTCCTGCTCTGCTTCTTCCACGGGTACGGCTACTAGGTTGCTGAAATCAATTCCTGCGTCCTCAGAAAGCTGCTCAAGGGTTTCTGCAACAGGTTCAGGTGTAACTGTTACAGGTTCATTTCGCTGGGTCATGAAGTACATTGCAGTGGTTAATAGCCCCAAAGCAAACGCCCCAGCAATGAATATGGCTATGTTGTCGTTGTTCTTGGTTGTGATTTCTTGTTCCAATCAAATTAATTGAACATTATATTTTTTAAACGCAAAGCTTCGGGATGGTCGGCAACCTGTTCAAGGGCTGCTTCCATTGCACGGACAGCATATTCTCTGTCCATTGAATCAAGAGCGGCGTTACCAGATTTAGTAAACCAGTCAGCAGCATTGTATTTTGAAGACGCTACACCTTGTCCTTTTGCGTGCATTACACCCAGTTCGAATGCCGCATGGTAATTTTCATCTGCTATCGATTCTAGTCTCGAAATGGACTCCCGGTAACAGCGACCGACACCAGCCCCCTCCGATCCTAAACCCTTCACTAAGGCGTGGCAGGTTTCCAAGTTGAGAACTGCATACGCGTAGGTAGCGACCGGGTCTCCACCGTCAGCCCGGTCTCTGAAAACTAGTTGATAGGTGGCCATCCTTGCGTTCACTGGCTCAAACATACCCCTAAGTGGGTGGTCTTTTGGTACGCTCTGCTCGCTGATTTGTCGCTCGTAAAATGATTTTTCGTAAAGGGCCCAAAGTTCTAACGAGGTCAAATTTTTAACCTCAGAACGCGTTTCTTGTCCTAAAGCAATGAACTCCTCAACACTCAATGGCGCTGCGAGCGTGCAAGTTGGCAGGAAAAAGAAGCCGACCAACAAAATGACCACGAGTTGCGAAAATCGATTTTGTTTGACGTACCTTTGCATTCAGTAATCCTTTATTGAGGTCGCTTAACTAATAAGGCGCTTAACTTATGCGCTGCAGCCCATTGTTCAGTATCGTAAGCTAAGCCTTTCTCTGCAAACGGCCCGATCATGACTCGGTAAGGTTCTTTACCTTCTCTCTCAATGAACAGGTCGGGCTTCAAGTAACCTTCAAGCAATAGCTCAGCTCGAAACGCATCTGCCTTGTTTTTGTCTGAAAACGAACCAAGCTGAACAAAATATTCGAAAATTTTAGCCTTCAACGCAACGTCTTGGTAAGGCTTCTTATCCAACAATACGGTGGAAAACTCCAGCGCGTCATAAAACTGATCTTCAAGCTCATCTTTCACAGCCTCAAGAGCCGCAAGATCGACTAAATCCGGCGTCTTGGGCAGGTCAGGAATTGTCTTTAGGTCAATCTGGTCGGTGTTAAACTCATACACGCTAATGGTGATAACGCTTCCAAGTATTAGTCCAATGATCAGTCGCATGGTTGTACCTGTTGGCAGGATATTTGGTTATAATTCTGGTATCGCCGATTTGTTCCAGATTGCAGGGCGATTAAAAAATTCTGCTAAATAGGTTAAGCCTGTTTAGCGTTTGCTGACAGGTTTTTTTGTTTATTGAGCATCAGGAGTGGGCACAAGCCCCGCCAACCTGCTTACCCAAGCAAGGTGGTTCGAGAATGTGGCCGTAAGGCAACCAAGTGGGTTCTCTACCATTCCGATGCTCTCAACCCAAGGAGAGTAGTTATGACGAATGAAAAATACGATCAAGACTTTGCCAATGCCATGGCCCTGAAGCTCAGGCTCAACCGTGAGGCTCGCGCTAAAACCATTGAACACAAACCGCCAGAGGATGACTTTCGTCATGAAATGGCTCGCTCGATTGCAGAGAAGCGCGGGGCTACGTTGGAAAAAGTGATGGAGGAGCTGGAGGCGTTCGGCTTTTAACCCTGCTTGTCTTAAGGTTTATTAGGTTCAGTCGCTCGAAATTTTGATGCAGATGCTCAGCTTCTTTTGGGGCGAGTATGTGACTTTGCAAAAGGAGTGGAATAAGGTTGTGAGGAAGCCGTTAAGTGATACAGGCATGCTGCGGAGCAAGTTTTAGGCGTACCCAGTATGTTTAGAGCCTCCGCGCTGGTTTACGACTAACTAAGATTAATCGCTAGAAGTGCTGATGAGCATGGATCAACAAAAACAAAAGTTAGGTCGGAACGCCACAATTATTTGGCTTGGTGGTGGGGCGATATTGTTTTTCTACGATGGCGGCATAAGCAATCTTATATCCTTAGAGTCGTTAGTGTTTCTTTTCGCCGGTATGTTTGTAGCGGCTATTGTAGTGGGCGGTGTAAGTTTGTGGTTGCTCAAAAAGCAAGCAAGATACCTAATGAAAAAATTTGGCGATCCGACTACTGAAGCCGGGAAAAATGCACAAATATTAGGGGGATATATTTTTTACGGCATCCATTATCTGTTGTGCGTATTGTTTCTATTATGGAGCTATAACAGTTTCTATTGGAACGCAGCGCCCTAACCAAAAAGACAATTGGACTCAGCGGAGTTGAGCCGACTATGGCTGCGTTAGGCTTCGAGGAGGCATGCGTAAAAGATGCAAAAGGTGACTCTTTTTCCGACCAGTACGCGCGCGCGCGCGAGGGTCATGTTAAACGAGTGGCTATCTAGTTGCACCCTATAGGTACCTTTTAGTTATTAAAACGTTTCCCTTAGGGTTAGGTTTCCATCTAACCTATTGATTTTATTGGTCGGGATGGCGAGATTTGAACTCACGACCCCTGCCTCCCGAAGGCGAATTCGGCACTTATCCTAGCTAAGCCCTAGATATTCCTGAATGCTCATAAATACCTAATAAATATGATTTTTATATCGAAACTGTGTTTGGAAAAGGTAAACTGAGGTAACTCTGAACAACTGAGATCTGCACCCTATGTGCACCTTTTAAAGTCATGTTACTTAAACTGTCAGACCAGAATATTTCAGCCTGTATTCTGAAGAGCGATAATTACCCGCCGAAACGTCTCTTAGAGGTCAGGGATGTCAACATCGCTGGGCTGGTTCTTTTGGTTTGGCCCTCAGGGGCGATGACATTTTGTCTGCGATATAGGAACCGCGAAGGTCGTGCGAAGAAGTTCACCATTGGCAGGTATGGTTCGATTACGGTCTCGAAAGCTAGAGAGTTAGCTAAAGAACAGCTGGGTCGAGTTGCAAGTGGCATAGATGTTCAGTTGCAAAAGAAACTGACGAAACTGGAAGCCCGTGTTATGGCCCGATCCAGTGTTCGATATTTCGTCGATAACAAGTATAAGAGCTGGATAGTCTCTGAGCGAAAGACCGGAGCTGCTATCTTGAAAAGGCTTGAAGCTAATTTCGGGCAATGGTTTGATAAGCCAAAACAAGAAATCACACCTTGGCTGCTCACTAGTTGGCGATCGGCAAGAATCAAATCAGGCACCAAGCCAGCGACCGTGAACCGCGACATTAACGCTCTCAAGGCCATGCTTTCAAAAGCGGTTGAATGGGGTGACCTAGATGTAAATCCTTTGGCTAATCTGAAGCCGTTAAAAGTTGATAAGGTCGGCGTCGTTAGGTATCTGTCATCTGTTGAAGAGGATTCATTGAGGAAAGGGCTGGTTTTAAGACAGGAAGTGCAGCGTCAGGCTCGAAGGCAACACAATAAATGGCTGGTCCAGCGAAATGTTGTACCAAGGCCAGAGCCGACCGGCCGTTTTACTGATTATTTAATGCCAATGGTACTTGTGGCGCTGAATACCGGGTTAAGACGAGGTGAGCTGTTTAATTTAAGGTTTGAGGACATCAACTTCCAACAGGCTTTTCTTTCGGTGCTTGGTCCGACGTCGAAATCGGGGTCAACTCGGCATGTGCCCCTGAACACTGAAGCGAAGGACGTGCTCCAGACTTGGTGTGACGAGCAGTGTCTTGATCAAAAAGGTTTAGTGTTCAGATCGCCTGTAACTGGTGGTCGCTTGGATAATATACGTAAATCTTGGGCGGCAGTCATAGAACTCTGCGGAATCAAGAAGTTCAGATTTCACGATCTGCGTCATTCCTTTGCAAGCAAGTTGGTTATGAAAGGGGCCGACATATATGTTGTAAAAGAGTTGCTGGGCCACTCCTCTATAGAAACGACCCAGCGATATGCACATCTAGCGCCAGAGCATAAGGCGAAGACCGTAGAGCTGCTTAATGGTTAAGGCTATCAAGGTCGAGTCATGGGTCCCGCAGTTGCTTCAGGAGGATATTCGAGCCACCACCGCTGCTCGGCGAAAGTTGCAGAGATACGCTGAACGATTGCTTTACGACCCCAGAATGGAAGATGCATGGTCACGTCTTCAAAGAAAAGAGGTAGACCCTGTTCAGTTCTTTTATTTCGTCGCCGAAATTGGAAGAGGGTATTCACAAAACTATGGGGTCAAAAGACTAGCCCCCAGCGAGCTCGAGGCATGGAAGGACGAGGTTAGAATAACCGCAAGAAAGCTAGAACAGTTGGTCCGAGACACCCCCTACGATCGAATTCGAGAGCATCTTCATCTTATTGATCGGATCCCCGCGCATTTTAGGTCTACGGAAACATTAACGGAGATTCTTGATGCAATTCAGGTTTTGTCGGTGGAAGACCTAGAAACGGAAGCTCGATTTACGCGAATAGCGCCGAGGGATTCTAGGTTGTCCAACACCCTGCGAGAGTTTGTTGTTGAGATTGATCAATTTCTAAGACGTCACACTCAAAAGCCGATGGCCGCGGTCAATGCAATGGTTGTGAATTCTCTTATGAATAAAAAAAGCCACGCTGAATTCAGTGCTCGCGACATTGAGCAGATTGTCAGGTTTTACAAAAAGAGCGCAGAGAGGGCAAAAGTCGGGGCTAAGCAGAAAAAATAGGGCTTTAGCCCTGATTTTTGCAAGATTGAAAAGACGGATGATGGACTTGATTACTACAAGTGAGCAAGCCTATGTCCAAATACCCAGAACTGTTAAAAAACGTCGAAGCAGCAAAATTTTTAGGTGTGTCGCCCGACATGCTGTGTCAATCCAGATGTAGTGGGGAGCTTTTCAAGGGAGTCCCTGCGCCGAAGTTTATAAAGCTGGGTACAGGCATAAGGTACCCCTTAGAAAACCTAGAAAGCTGGGTGCAGAGTCAGTGCCAATACCAGAACAACGCTGAGGTGCGTTTAGCTCAAGCTGCAGGACGACGTTGTGAGGTTTAAACGCAACGATCCCAGTCCTGTGAACAGTGGCGTTAAAAAATCCACCAACCCATTCGATCAATTGGCAGCAAAACCAAATTCAAAGGCTCTAGCGATTAAGACCATGTGCGCCCACTGCGTTGGTTGCACACAGAACCGCCTTGAGAGCGGTTTTAGGACATTGATTGCTGAATGTGAGGTCTACCTCTGCCCACTCCATTCTTTCCACCCATACACCACTAAAACGGCCCATGAATCGACTCAGAGCGATGTTAGAGGGGTGGTTTGATATGAGTAGTCAAAACACTAAAGCAATTGCCCTTCAAGATGTTTCTGAACTTCTGGCGCGGATACCGAGCGAAGACACGAATACTTGCTTGAAAATAGGTTCGGCCTTAAAAAATGAGTTTGGTGATCGGGGCTTCGATCTCTTCCTCCAATTCTGCTCGAAGGCGGCTAACTTTGAGGCTAACTGGGTTAAGGCTACTTGGCGTTCAGTGAAAGCTCATAGGGCTAGTATTGGGTTGATTTTTCATCTGGCTAGAGATTTAGGCAATGCTCCTCCCAGTAGTATGACTTACCCCGTAAAAGCGCCTCCCGTCTCCAATATCCTCGATCTCGACGATGCTCGACGTATTCGCTTTGCTCAGCAGATATGGATGGCGTGTAAAACAGATGATCAAGTTGTGGCTGGGCATCCTTACGCAACTGCCAAGGAAATAACATGGGCCGCTGGTGCTGGAAGGGGCCTAGTTTCTGGGTCAAGAATTGGTCAGCAAGAAGATTGTCTGGTTGTACCTATCCGAAATATAAAAACGAACCGTGTCCAAGCTGTAGAGGTAATTAACTCCAAGGGGGTCAAACAGACATTTGGCTGCAAGTCAGGTGGCGCATTGATTCTTGGCAATACGATGCTCAAGCATGAGGTTTGGGCGGTGACCGAGGGCTGGGCCTCTGCTGTGGCTTGTATTGCGTGGCATGGCTTTCAGGTTACCGTCTGCAGTTTTGGCAAGCATTCAATGAAATCGGTTGCTAATCAGGTTGCTGATGTATATCGGCCTTTGGAAATTCGCTTGGCGTTGGAGAATGACAAATGACTCGTATCACTGAGGTTCAATTACCAAAAACTGAACTTGGAAACGATCCATGGGACTACCGGAATCATCCAGATATGATTCCACAACCCTCATCTATTCTAGATAAATTGAAAGATTGGGAATTAACCAGTGAGCAGGAAGCGAAAGCCAAAGAAGGTTGCTGGTTAGTGCCCGGTATCATTTACCATAACCATGCAACTACCATTTGCGCTCCCGCTAACGGTGGGAAGACGCGAATTACTTTTTATTTGATGTGCCAATTGGCTGAAAAAGGTTTTGACGTTCGGTACATAAATATGGACATCAGCCTTGGCGACGCGGTGATCATGAAGCGCCGTGCGACTGAGGTTGGTATGCAGTTCCTAACGCCTGATTTGAGTAACAAGTCGCCGAAAGAGGTTTATCAATTCTTAGTGAATATAGCTAAATCGGAAGAGGATTTGAGCAACGTAGTATTTGTTATCGATAATTTAAAGCAGTTAGCTGATGTGATTAATAAGCGAGAGCTCAAAGAAAAAATGAACACCCTGTGCAGCACTTTAACGGTAACTGGAGCAACAATTGTGATTTTGGCTCACACGAACAAATATCGCGATAACAAGGGAAGGCTAATTTATGAAGGCACTAATGATGTCGAAACCTACTCGAATGAATTGATCTATTTAGAATCTGACAAGACAGCCAAAGGGCAGACAGTTCAGCTTGTTAATGGAAAAAATCGAACTCCAGGAAACGTCAAGCCTCCTTCATTTGAGATTGACCAAGATGGCAATGTCACCCAATCTGAATCTCCAGTAGATGTTCGAATGCGCAAAGCGGAACGAAAACAGCTGGCGAAGGATAAAGAGGGCATCGATGCCACTTTAGAACGCCTGAAAGTATCTGAGTGCAATCAGGGTGAGTTGGTTGATTACGTTAGCAAAGAGGCTTCGATCGGCAAACAAGGTGCTACAAAGCTAATTAAACGCTACGCAGGTAAGCCTAAATTTTGGACAGCGGAGACACGAGATAACAACGCTAAGGTATACAAGAAATGGTGAAAAACCCACCACCCAATAAAAGATGGAAAACCTATAAAACCAAAAATGGCTTCTACAAAATCAAGCTATAGTGAAAGCAGTTAAGGCTCCGTCTCTATGGGTTTGTTAGGTTTTACACGTTTTATAGGTTTAATGACTTTATTGCCTTTTAGGGGGTAGGTGATGAAGGCTGAAAAGTTGGCTTGATATGGCTAGTCCCCCGAGCGAATCCAACGAAACGCGACGTGCGCAGTTAGCAACGTAAGCCAAAAAACCTATGGCTTGTGCGACCCCCCACACAAATGGCTTAGCGTAATCTAGGACTTCCATGTAAGAATCGTAAAACACACGCTTGTATGTTTGTTTCTATTTGCTCTTATGTTCTTTTAGTCTGTTAGATCTATTTAGATCCTATTACTTCTAGGTACTTCTGAGGCATCTAGACTCGGGTATTGTGCGACCGTTGATTTGGTCTAGCGTCAGCATTAACAAAAACTAATATTTACAGTAACTTAGAGGTGTAACTTACTGTAACATCGGTGTTAATTGTTACGTGTAACTAAGATGTAACATTGGCTAGTGGGTAGTCACGTAAGTTATTGATTTATAAAGATTTATAGGTAATCTAACCCATTGATTTTAAAGGGTTATTTAGTGCGTAACGTTACATGTAATACTGTCGCATCTATAAAAGGGTTGATAGGATGACAAAACATATCTGTTTTGCTTTGTAATAATTCAGGTAGAGATCATTAGTTCATATGGAACAAGGTTTTGATTGCTACGAAAGCCATCAAAGCAGCTATAGCCACCAGTATTCCGAATACTTGAGTTTTAACTTTTTCTTTCATCTGTAGTTCTCCTCGCTCATTGAGTTCAATTAGGTGTAACATCCTCTGTAACGTCAGCGCCTTTCTCTGCTTGTTCCTTGGCTACGGCTTCTAGCTGGCTGAAATCAATACCAGCGGGTTGTTCGCTTTCTTCCACGGGTACGGCTACTAGGTTGCTGAAATCAATTCCTGCGTCCTCAGAAAGCTGCTCAAAGGATTCGTCCACAGCCTTCTGATAATCATCTTTAGCCTTTTTAGTAATGGCACGAACTTCAGCCATAGCTGCATCTAAAGAGCTTACTTCTTTTAAAGCTACCAAGACTCCGTCATCGTCTTCGGATAGGGGAATACCGCCAAATTTATCGCCAGAAACGAATGGGCCAAGAGGTTCTAATCCCACGTCAATTCTTTTCTGATCGTCTCTGCTGTAGTAATACTTCTGCTTAGCAGATTGGGTTTCTGCAACAGGTACTTCGTCTTGAGTCGCCATAGGCGCTGGTAGCGTCATAGCGTTACTGGGTGTTACATCGTTACGTAACACCATGAAGTAGATTGCAGTGGTTAGTAGCCCCAAAGCAAACGCACCAGCAATGAATATGGCTATGTTGTCATTGTTCTTAGGTGCTGCCGCCTGATTGGTGACCAACTTAACGCTACTGATCGCTCCGGACAGCGATTTTTTTATCGGACTAAACAGTACGTAGTACAAGATAGCTACAAGTACCAACGTAGCTAGTCCGAAGGATCCAAACATTTGAGCAGAGTGAACGGTGCTATTCCTTTCGCCATTCCAGTAGCCCCAAACCTCGACCAAGGCACTGCCGAAAAATGCCAGAGAGGCGACGACCAACATAATCAGCGCGACAAGTAAAAGTCTGTAAAAAATCTTTAGCCCTAACCTTTCTTTTGATGCGCTTGGTTTGTCACTCATAGCCAGCTAACACCCGAAAAAATAAATTATAGCCATCCATCTTTTTTTGCTTCTTTAATAAAGGCTTCTGCCGGTGTTGTGGCTGGAATCGGATCAAGACCCAAAAGTCGTAAAATCCAAGTACTCACAAAAGCCGCACCCAGAGGCCACCAGACATCCATAGAAAAGGATGCATAAGCACCTGCTCCAAATGCAAGTGAGCCTAAGAAGCATCCAAGGCTTCTTAAACCAATAAATCCGAAGAACGAAAGCATAGCCATAAGCGTAAACAATCCTTGGAATATATGCAGAAGTATTCCCATGCTTTAGCCTTTTCTTGGATTCACCGTCCGAGTTTTTAAGTCCATAGAGTACCGCAGTAAAATGTCTGCCGTATATAGCTCTAAATTAAGGTTCGTTGGGATCGACTTTCGGCGGAGTGGTTTTTTTTAGACTTTGATCTTGATGGTCACATCGGGATTCTCGTCTCATTTGGAAACAGTTCCCTAGCTATCTTCGGTCTGGACGAGCTGACTGGATTTGTGTTGAAGATATGCGTGAAGTTGACTGGGGACAAGCTCCAGCCGACATTAGAATCAAAATTGATGAATGCACAACTAAAACTCATCCCTTGAAGGCCTCTTAGTGACCAACGTCATCCTTAAAAGCAAGATCCAGACGATTGCTTACGCCTGAGACACGCAGCAATGCCCTAGACAGCTCTAGATCTGCACTTGGATTCTTAGTTTGATCAAAGCGATCAAGCGCGTACAGTTAGCGGATGAACGTTGAGCTAACTGAACAAGAGAATGCGCTGGCTGATGAGTGGCTGACCTTGTGCTCCCAATCATACATTGAGCCGGGCACGAAGGATTTCAGAGATCTTATTCAGTCGATGAAGGCTGCCGAAGTGCCCAGAAAAATCCGCGAGTTTGTGATCAATGTCGTCGAAGAGGCCCATCGCGACAATGTTGATTGAAACACCTAAGTCCTCGACGTGTTTTGGGCCTTGATGTCGTCGATCTATTACCTCCCCGGACGCGATGGAAGGCTCAAAAAGGGCCTTGGAGCCTTTTTACAGGAAGAATGTGACCAACTAGTAGGGCGAGAGGTCTCTGGTGACCTAAAAGGGCTTAAATTCGAGGAACAGCTCGAAGTAATTCAACAGGATCTGCTTGAATCACATTGGCATGAAGGTGGTCAGATCGTAGCCAATTCATATGGCGCTTATCTGCTGCTGCACACCTTGATTGATATGGAACCGTACCCCGGTAACATTTTCTTGTTGAGTCCAATTCTTGGCGCAGCGCAGACCCAAAAGTTTTTCTTTAGGCCGCCTAGGGCCAAGCGGTTGCTTCAGTCATTTCAAGAAAGAGCCTTTCCAGTGCCAAGAAGCCTGAGCTGTATCGTTGGTAAATTTGATTGGCAGAGCGTGCCTGAGAGATGCGTGGATCTTTGTGATGCAGTCAATGGGCGGTTGAACGTTGTGCCTGAAGGTGATCACGTGATTGATCCCGAATTAGTGCAGAGGTTTTGGGGGTCGGAGTGTTGAATACTGCCTCTGAATGGTTAGGATGAATTGAAGTAGGCAGTCTTTGTCGAAACAGGAAATGTACAGATGTCAATTGATGCGGTGATTAGAAGGGCTGTTGATGGTTTTAAGCGCGGCGCGCCTATCGAGTTTGACCTTAAATTGATAAATCGGGACAGTCAGGTTTTGACCGATTGGGCTTATGAAACGGATAGTTTTTTTGATGATTCAGACTTGATGTTTTTACTAACAGAGGAAGAGATTTTCTACTGCGATCTTCATGATGAAGAAGAAATTTATGATTATTTGGATGATGAGGAATTAAAGCTTCAAGATGATCAATCAATTTTAGAGTTCGTAAAAAGAAGGGCCGGAGAGATTATAGAGCGTGACGATTTCGGAAGCCTTCAATTAAAGGCTTTTGAGGGCATTACGTTATCTTCAATTTGTCGAATAATGGGGCAAGGAGGGCCGCATTTTTCAGACTTTGAAATATTTGAGTCAAAAGCCAAGTGCGTTGAAAACTATATCAATTCAGGCTGGGTTATTTGGGGCGGTCATCCAGACAAACAGTTTTCCAATGACGATTCGCAACTGTTTGCAATGTACGAGAAGAACATCTATCAACGATTTTCAACTGGGGCTTAACACCAGAAGGGCTATGGAGATTAGCTGTGGTCAATGCATTTATGAAGTGGATTGAAAAACGTATCCGAAAAAGGGTTAAGCGCACGGAAGAGCTTGAATTAAGAATAGAACAGATAGCTCACCTTCAAAGTATTATTAAACGATCAAAAGATGAATTGGAACAAGAATGGACACATGCAGCGGAATACGTTGATTTGCTTCACGACGATTATCAGCACGAACTTCAGTTCCATGAGCGACAATCAGGATACAAGTCTACTGATATAGATGATTTCGAGCATTTAGAGAGGTTTATTGATGAGCTAGAAGAGAAACCTGAAGTCGCGCGAATCCAAGAAAGGCTACGTAAAGCACACGAAAGCCAATTAAGGCGAGTAGGCACTGCGACCGAAATGGAGCGTTGGAATAACAAAATGAATGACAAGACCAACAAATACAAAAAAGAAATAAGTAGGCTTCGAAAAATACGTTTCTTCTAAAATAATCGTTTCAACGGCCTGTTTTACGGATTCAATCGTTGTGGCCAATTCCAGTACGCATGTAAGCAGCTACTCGATGGTTGTTTCTGCTGGCAGGATATTTGGTTATAATTCTGGTATCGCCGATTTGGTCCAGATTGCGGGGCGATTAATAAATTCTGCTAAATAGGTTAAGCCTGTTTAGCGTTTGCTGACAGGTTTTTTTGTTTATTGAGCATCAGGAGTGGGCACAAGCCCCGCCAACCTGCTTACCCAAGCAAGGTGGTT
>Ga0208644_1001005_pt1 | contig 24400 bp, 15 predicted proteins | sample VirMetDEL_Nov_18_FD_184517 | JGI IMG/M metagenome (GOLD analysis project Ga0208644, IMG submission 184517) | Aqueous microbial communities from the Delaware River and Bay under freshwater to marine salinity gradient to study organic matter... | ecosystem: Environmental > Aquatic > Marine >...
TAATACATTAGCTGCTTATAAGATAAGAACTATGCCTAAACAATTTAAAACAGTAGGAGAATTTAAAGATGTCCAGCCGTTTGGTAGTCAAGCTTTTGGAAATGGAGGTAAACGCCTTGTCATCACAGAGGGAGAGTTCGATGCGATGGCGGTTGCACAAGCTTCCCTCAACAAATACAAGAAGATCTATCCAGTTATTAGTGTGGCTTCGTCAACTAACCTCAAGAGTTTACTCCTCAATCGTACATGGATTAGATCGTTTGAAGAGGTAGTTTTATTCTTCGATAGTGATGATGCAGGTAATAAGGCTATAAGAGAAGCCGCTAATATAATCGGTATAGATAAAGTTAAGGTAGCCAGTAGCACTGCTAAAGATCCTTGTGAGCTATTCAATCAAGGTGGCTACATGAGAGTCATGGAAGCTATATGGGATGCACAACCCTATAGTCCAGCTGGGATTGTTATGGGTCATGAAGCTGTATGGGAGCAGTATCTTGAGAGACAATCAAGAGAAAGTATACCATATCCTGATTGCCTTAGAGGTATCAATGATAAGACTAAGGGTATGAGGTTTGGTGAGATAACTTTGTTCACCAGTGGTACTGGTAGTGGTAAAAGTACTGTCATTAAAGAGATAGTGCTAGACTTACTTGCCAAGACTGAAGATAAAATAGGTATGATATCACTTGAAGAATCTGTTGGTGATACTGCTGAGAAGTTTATTCAGATGCAGTTGAGACAGAACCTACAAGAGTATGATGTATCACTTGAAGAACAAGAACAAGCATCTAAAGAAGTCTTTGGTACTGATAGACTAGTGCTATTAGATCATCAAGGTTCTGTAGGTGATGAGTCATTGATAGATAAGATAGAGTACATGGCTCTGATGGGCTGTAGATATCTTATACTCGATCATATCACTATAGCAGTATCTGAAGGTGCTGAGGGTTATAATGGTAATGAAGCCATTGATAAAGTTATGTCAGACCTCTTGAAGATAACTAAGAAGCATAATATATGGTTAGGTATTATCAGTCATCTACGTAAAGGATTGGTTGGTAGTAAGAACTTCGAAGAAGGTAAGTTACCTAGTTTAGATGATATCAAAGGCTCAGGCTCTATTAAGCAGATATCATTCGATATAATAGGTTTTAGTCGTAACATGACTGATGAGAATGAAGATGTACGTAATACAATTAACTTCACTGTTCTTAAGTCTAGGTTTACAGGTAAGACTGGTCCAGCTGGTGCAGCTAAGTATCATCATAATACATCTCGTCTCACATGGACAGATGGTTTAGACTTTGAGGTATTAGACTAATGGCTTGGATGAATGAACTAGAAAGAATAAAACAAAAAGAAATAGAGTTCCTTAACAATAGAATTAATAGTCTTACTAAGGAGCGTAACATGTATCGTACACAAGCTATGATGCGAATGAATAGAATAAAGGAATTAGAAGACAATGAACGTAAGATACTCAAGGAATCACTCGATCAAGGCTCATGAAGATGCTGAACAGATAATCAATCAACTCAGAGCCAATAAGGTAGTGAGACACCTTGTTGAGTGGACAGTGAGTGAATGTAAAAATTTTATAGTGGTGAAACTCAATGAAGAAAATAAAGAGACAACTTATTAAGATACAAAATAACATGGCTAAAGGTGGAGGTAGAATACCCTCTATAGCTGAAGCCTTAATCATGCTAAGAAAGGCACAGGGAAATGACAAAGGATAATGTTAGAGATAAAGTTAAAGCTGAATCAAATAAGATTAAGATTGAAAAGTATGATCACTTATATATGGACATTGCTAGACGAGTCTCTGAGATGTCCTATGATACAGACACTCAAGTGGGAGCAGTCATTGTTAAAGATGGGAATATTATTTCAATGGGTTGGAACGGTACTCCTTCAGGGTTTCCTAATAATTGTAAGGATACCACAACTGGGAATACACTTCCTATTGTTATACATGCTGAAGCTAATGCTATATGTAAGCTGGCTCGCTCTAGCACGGATGGACAGGGTGCTACCCTTTACACTACGCTATCTCCTTGTACGGAATGTACTAAGCTTATCCTCCAATCTGGTATTGATAATGTCGTGGTTGGACAAGCATATGAGAAGGATATGGTGGGGTATACAATCTTAAACAACAGAAAAATGGTAAAAGTACTTGCCAAAAAGAAGTAAACATGTTATAATACAAGTCCAGAAAAGAAAGAGAGAACTATATGCAGGACATAAGAGAGTACCTCCTCAATAAAATAAGAGGAGATGATCTAGGAGTAAAGCCTAGAAGAAATTTACAGCTCATGCGTATGATTGATACGGATGGTGTTGACATGTTAGACTTTCTAATAGATGACATGATATCCTATACCAGAAAGGTAATTCAACGTTGCTTTAAACGCAATAAGGTTGAAGGTGAGTCAGCAATAACTCAAGCTTCAATGGCAATAGGTAAATATATAATAGAAGGTTGGGATAGCTCTAATGTAAACTTCAGAGATCATGTACGAGTAGGTGATCTCATCATTGAAGGTTTCGTTATGTGTGGCTATCTAACTATATCAGTAGGACATATGAAGAGTCGTAAGCCAGTGACCATACATGCCACAAGTAAGTGGGGTGAGATGGAAGTAATCGCTGGCAAGACTACCTGTATAAGTGCTACGCCAATCCCTCCCATAACTAGTTTATTCCAAGATAATGGTAGACCAGTTATAAAGACTTGGGAGAAAAATAAAGAACAAAAGTTCCTTAAGTACCTTGATAAGCCATTTGTAAAGGCAATAGATAAGCTACAAGCAACTAGGTTTATAGTTAACTCTGATGTGCATAAGGCTATCCTAGAAAACTGGGATATATTTATTAGTAATGAAGAATATAACGGTGAAGACAAGAATGAGAACGCTAAGCTTTATCAACGTCAGGCTTCTAAGAATAGAGAAGTCAAAGAGGTTATGGCTGCAGCGGATAAGTGGTTAGACAAAGAGTTTAGCTTTTATCTTGATGCAGACTACAGAGGTAGACTATATTATAGTGAACCATTCTTTAACTTTCAAGGAGCAGATATAGCAAGAAGTCAATTACTCTTTGCCAAAGGAAAACTCTTTGATGAGACAGCTAACTTCTGGTTGGCAGTACATACTGCTTGCTCATTCAATCAGTCATATAGTATAGATCAAATACCTAATTGGGCTTCTGTAGATTATAAAAGTATACTACAAGAAGAAGAGCTAGATACTATATCGGTAGATAAAATGACACTAGAAGATAGAGCTAGATGGACTCAAGAGAACCTTGATGTGATAATAGAGATGGGTGAGATGAGAATCTTTGCAGAGGAAGCAGAGAAGAAGATAGCATTCATGGCTTGCTGTATTGAGTGGTATAAGTACTCTCAATCTAAAGGAGAGTTCTATACTCAATTACCTATACCTATTGATGGTGCTAACAATGGTTGGCAACACTTGGGTGCTATGTCTAAAGACGCTCTTACAGGTAGACTAGTAGGATTAACTGCTGAGGAAGTACCTAACGATTTCTATGTACAAGTTGCAAAGAGATTATGTGAGAGGATGCCTGAATGGTTTGAAGAAAGGCAGATGCCTATGAAGCATATTAGGAAGGGCATAGCTAAGAGAGGTGCTATGACTAGAGCTTATAGCTGTGGTCAAAAGAAAATGTCAGAGTCTATGTATAGTGATTGTTATCAATTTGGTTACACTAAAGATTACAATATCAATACATGGGATTGTGATGAGCTTAGTAATCAAGTGATACGAGCTATACAAGAGGTCTGTCCAGGACCACTAGATACTATGAGATACCTACAACGACTAGCTGATAAAGAGATATCTAATTGGCTAGACACTTACGGTACTGATAGAGGTCGAGGTATACAATGGGAGTCTGAGTCAGGCTTTCCAGTGATATACGAATGTTATCGTACTAGACCTGCAAAGGTAGACTGCTACGGATTTAATACACCAGATGGTGAACTGAGATTCAAGCATGTGATAAGAGAGAAGACTGATATACCAGATAGACGAGGCTTTATGTGTGGTATTAGTCCTAACTTTGTTCATAGCTCTGATGCAGCTCATATGGCTCTTGTAGTAGCCGATTGGGATGGAGAGTTCGGTGCAGTACACGACTCATTTAGTGCTCATGCCACTAGAGTTGAAGACCTTATGGTGGATGCACGAGATAAATTCGTTAAGATATATGATAAAGAAAACTTCTATGACTCAATTCCATTTGGAAGAGGCTATGAAGGTGAACAACCGACTATCGGTGCTTTAAATGTAAATGAAGTAGTCCAATCGGATTACTTCTTCTGTTAAAAATAAAATACCCCACAAGGTTTCCATAAGGATTCCCTGTGGGGTGCGTTTATTTTATGCTAATAACTTTTCTATATCAGATTTAGCTTGAGCTCTTAATCGCCCTGCTTCTGACCTAGCCTTTGACATTTCCATGCCATCTTTAACAAAGCTATCTATATTTTTAGCATACATAGCATCTAACATTACATCATTTATTTTAGGTGTATATGCTACTTGTGGATTCAGATTAAACTGTTCTACAAATTCCATATCATCTATCTCAACTCCTTGTAATGCAAGTCTATTATAATTTTTCTTCATAATTGTCCTCCTAATTAATTTGATAAACTTTTTTAGATAATGCTTTTAATGCTGCTGGTTTAAGCTGATTAGATATACGCATCCAATTCATATAAAGCTTCTCTACATTCTCACGAGATTTAATAGTTAAAAATAGTTCTTTTAATTTAGATCCAGATAAGTTAGCTCCTTCTGGTTTCCAATCTAATTGCCTTGCTTTATCTAACATTTTTTCTCTAGAACTTTTCTTTCTCATTACATACTTACCAGATATTGGCTGAGTTCTTTTTAATTTTTTCTCTTCTTCTCTTTTAAGTTCAGCTAATAAATATGTATGCATAGCTCTATATTTAGATTCTTCAGATACTAAATAAGTCTGATCATTATCGATTGAACTTAAGAACTTCTTTTCACCAGTTTGAAATCCCATGAAGATATTTTTAGCTACATTATACTCTTTATTTATCTTTACAAAGTTTTTATTTATTCGAGCATGATATTCATCTACACTAGTAGCATCTGTTATAATAGCATCATGAACAGGTAACATAAAGAGTGGTTCTTTTCTTCCTGCATTTACTTCTGTTACAGTCCTTCCCATAATAGCTGCATCTATTTGTTGAATAGATACTACTGGTAATTGATTAGATACTTCTTGACCAAATCTAGATGGATCTTGACGTTCCCACATATTAGTATCTTTATCTAATACTAATTTTCTTTTAGATCTAGCACTTCCTGTAGGTTTACTTACCATAAGTTCTCTTTGTATGATACCTTGTGGTGTCGGTATAGGAACACTTCTTCCTGTGCCTTGAAATTCAGTTGAACCTAAGAATATATTAGTACCAAGTGGACCTTTATATGAAGGAGTTGATCCCATCATAGACCAAACTAGTCCTAATGCTTGCGTTGCCTTTTGTTGTTCAATATTTATTGAAGTCGCTAGAGTTTTAGCAATTAGTTGATTGAAGTCATTAATAAGCTGACGTCTTTCATAGTTATCAACATTAGAAGTGTCTATATTTTTCTTTACAACATTACCATATTGTCCATCTAAAAAAGCAATAACTGTTTCTTCATTATAGTTTGGAGATTTACCGTATGATACCTCCATTAAAGGTGTTTTTGATAATGCTTTGACTATGTCTTTTTTGTCCTTACTATTATCAATATCGACCAAAATATTTTTCCATAATGATAATTTATCAGGATCACCTTTGAATAATATTTTAACTTGAGAAGGCATCTCATTAAGAAATCTTCTACGGATATCGCCTTGTGGTATTATATTGTCTTCATCTGCATATATACCACCAATAAGTCTTAACATATCGATGTCACCAAACTGTAATGCTTGTATAGCAATACCGTTTTGTTTACCATCATGTTGTGTTTGGGCTTTAGGTTCAAATGTTATTATAGAAGATGGGTCTGATTGAGCTTGTTTTTTAGCATCTACAAAGTTTGCGAAGTCAACAAGAGATTGAAATGCATAGCCCCATTCTGCGTTATCTTGGAATTGATCTAAGAAATCTTTATCAATCATTTGATCTAGCTGCTCTGTAGTTGTAAACTCAGTATTAGCTATATTCCTTAAATTACTACCCATATCATACCATTTCTGATATGTCGGACTAGTTGGATCATTAATAATTCTATCACTAATTCTTTGAACTGCTTCATAACCCATGTCTTCAGTCTTAACACCATTAGTTTCTTCAGGTTTTAAAAGATTTTTACCAATAATATATCGCCAATTCTTTAAGACCTTTGAATTTAAATCTGTAGATGAATTAAGATTTAAAGCAATTCTTTTAGCATTACCTACAAAGTTACGAACTAATTTACTATCTTGATAATTTAAAATAGTATTTCTAACAAAATATCTGCCGACAGAAGTTGCGTGAAACCATTTATTATAGAATACTCTATTTCTTCTTTGGTCTCCATCAATCATTGTTTGATAAATCTTTTTTGTTTCTCTTCTCATGACCCTATCAGCCTGATCAACTGCTAATGCATCATCTCCCTTATGAGTTTTTAAACCTTTGGCATACGCTTTTTGCCATTTAGTTTCATCTAATCCTATCATAGATGCCCATGGTTCTGTAGAAAAGAAACCTCTTTGTGATTGACCTTTTAAACCAGTTACAATACCGTTTTCATCTGTCTCAATTATTGAGGCAACAACATGCATTGCAAAGTTAAATCGATCTTCCATAACCCTAAGTGGCATCCTGCCTAAGTCATTTTTAACTCGTCTTTCAATAACAGTGTTCTCATCCATCTTAGATTTTAAAGAGACTGGTCCAGCCTTTTTACCTTTGATTCTAGATAATCCTGGAAGTGCTTCTCCTTCTATAGTAGGAACAGAAGATACGTCAATTCTCTTTTCTGGTTGTATATCGTTTAAAATATCTTTAGCATTAGAGAAGAAGTCATCTGCTTCTTGAGACATACGATACATTTCTTCTGGACCATCTTTTACTATTTGCAGAAATCCAGCTTCTTTAACTGTGTTCCATAAAAGAGTATCTAAATAATCTGCTGCTTCAGGATCAATATCTGATGAAGCTGCACCGTATCCTGTAGATATGCTTGAGCCTATTTGTTTAGGATTAGTTACTAATTTATCAATAACTCCTCTAGCTAGCGTTCCTCTTGTATAAGTAGGGTCTAATAGCTGACCAACAATTCGATTAGGTTCTAACTCATCATTTAATTGATCGATAAAGATATTATCTGATTGTGCAGAATTATATTTACCAGTTAATCTTTCATCTCTTTTGTTTATATCGTCTTGTATTGTTTCTAATAATTGTATTGTTAAAGCATTAGATACTTTAGGCATTAATTGATTTGTAGTTGTATCAATTAAACCATTCTTTACTAAAGCCGATTTCATATTTTCTGCTGGTAAGGAAGTATCTTGCAATGCAGGTTTAAAAGAATCATCAAGTATATTTCGCATAGCAGAACTTGTAGCAATAACATTTAATAATGTATCACGATTGGAAGTTGCTGCATCGAATTTATTTTTTAATGTATCAGCAGTATCAAATTCAAAGAAGCTTCTATCTTTTGCATAAACAGGGGCTTGCTCTTGTTGTATTTTTAATTCTTCTTCTGAAGCTGCTCTTGCAGTTTGTTCATCAAATCGAGTTTGACCTTCAATATCTGTCACACCTCTTGCAGCAACTCCTCTAACAAATGGGTTTATTCCACCTGTACTTTCAACTAAAGCTTCTCTTTGTTCTACTTCACTTTGAGCTGGAGTTTCAGGTTGAACTACTCCTTCTTGATCTAAAGGTGGTTGGCTTATTATGCGTTTAGATAATTCATCTGAGGGTGTAGTAATTGGAGCACCTTGAGTTGGTGCTTCTTCTTGCATAGTAATTTTTCTTTGCTCTTGAGCTAATGTGGATGCTTGCTCGGATAATCCTTGAGGTCTGATTCGTCTAGCATTAGCTAATACATTTGAAAATGATTTCATATTTTTCTCCTAGGGAGACTAGCCTCTTAGGAAGACTAGTCGTAGAATATTAATTTAATAGAGAGGTAATTATATCATCTTTAGAGGGTAATTCTACCCCTTTAAGGGGGTTTTCTCCATGAACAATATCTGTACCTGCTCTTCTAACTGAAGTTACTGGTCCAATGACTGGAAGTACTCTTCCAATATTACTTACTGCTCTTTCAGTTTCACCAGTTAAAGCTTGTCCTGTTGCAGTTAAAACTGTTTCAATATTTCTTGCCGAAGGACCAGCTTCTCCTAACATAATATTGAATAAGTATTCTAACCCATTACCTCTTTCTGGGTATAATGGGCTTACAACATCTATTACTCTTTCGTATTGACCTATAACTCCTGATGAATACAAAGCTCTTTGTACATATTTAATTTCATCAAGATAAGGACTTGACTGTCCAAACTTAATAAGATCTTTTATATACTGAGATGCCCCACCTAATGCAATCATAGTTAATACTAAAGCAAAAGTATCGTATTTAACTTTAGGATTTCCTTTAGCAATTTGATCTCTCCAAAGCTTAGGGATTATATTGGCTGTAAACGTACTTATAAATCCATTAAACTGAGTAAATAGTTGATAATGAGGATCTTGAAAGAATAAAGGTCTATTAGCTGCTTGAGGATTTTGTATTCTCTCGTTTACAAATCGATAAATAGCTGTTTGAACTTCTTCATTTATTTCAGATTGTATTTCTTCAGCTCTTACTAAAACAGATTCTTTAGTCGGAGGACCGACTTCTTCTGTTCTCATTGCTAGCTTTCTAAAAGCCATTTCTCTTTGAGTAGGATTAGTATAGAAGGCTTCTGTATCTGCATCAATCCCTCTGTTATCAGTTATATCAAATAGTTTATCTCGATATATTTCTTCTAACTCAGTATAATAATCATAAAGTAATTCAACATTAATACCTAAGTCTCCTAGATCAAGATAAGTTCTCATTTCAACTTCATTAAAGTTATCTAAATCAAAAGTACCATCATCTCTTTTAGGAGCTAATTCTAATCGGCTTAATCCACTCTTTATCATGTCAATAGCAAACCCTGCATTCATACGTCTTTGAAATTGAGTTATTTGTTTTATACCAATAGCTCTAAAGAAAGCTTCATGGACTTTAATAAATGAAACATCTCTTTCTCCAGTAGCCAGTCTATTAACAACAGTATTTATATCTTCTGGTAATCCAGATTTTTCTAACAGTTGTTTAGTCATCTCAACTTCTTTACCAAGAGCATCATTCCAAGCACCACCAACTTGTTGTATTAATCTAGCAGTTGCTTGTTTCCATTCGTCATTATCTTTTACTTTAAAATAAACCATCATAGTTTCAGGTATAGACGATATTGCCGACAATGGAAGACCAGCTAAAATAGACCATGATGTTAAATAATTATTAACAGCAGCCCATCGAGGACTTTTTATACGCCTAAAGTTACCATGTGTGCTATCAATAATGGCTTTAGCATACCATGCAAACCTTTGTTGCTCTTCTTTAGTAAGTATATTTTCTTTTTCAAGATCATCAAATAATTTATTTAATTTACTTCCTCCCTCTCCAAAGTAATGTGTTGAGGAAGTATACTTAGCTGCTTCGACTTGTGCTTTATTTAAAGATTCAAATAAATTTTCACTTGACCAATCTTTAAATCCTTTAGCCGTAGTTATATTTTTAGCATTATTTGAGAACGTCCATGGATTCCATTTCTCTCCATCAACTAATGAGAACTCACTATTAGTTCCTGCAGCTCCTCGATTAACTATATTTTGGTATACAGCTTCTACATCTATGGTAGGGTCAACACTTGACAACCACTTTTTAAATTTAGCAGGATTCTTTTTAACTTTTTCCCAATCAAACCCTTGGTGTCTCCACCAGTAGTCAGGATCATATTCTAAATTTTTAATATTATATTGATTATATTCACCAGCCATTGAAGTAAATGCTGTATCATAAGAATTTTTTAATTGCTTAGCTGCTAAATAAAGACGAGTTGCTTCAATCATACTATCTGCATTAAAAGCAGACAAAGGTACAACACCGTTTTCAAAGCCTCGATCTCTTATCTTTCTTAAATAATTTCTAATCTCTGTATTAGATTGTAAACCAAGATTAAATAAACTATCTTCTATCGATTGTCTTTCTTCAGGAGTTATTTTACCTTCTTCCCACCTTGTTGCTAAGTCATAAGCACCGTTTTCCTCTAAGAGTTTTAACTCATAATTTTCAAACCCACCATCTCTTCCGAATTCTCTTAGTCTCTTCGATATTTCTTTAGCACTTTTTGAATTCATATTTTTAAACCCAAAAGACTTAGCAATATCTTGTTCATCAACAAAAGATTTAAAGTCAGAAATAAGTTGATCATTAGCCTGTTTAAAGTTTTGACCAGAATGATAAACCCCAGTAGTCATTTGACCTATTCTAGAGAAAATATCTAAACCAACTTCACTATTAATTAAAGAGTTAAAATTAACCATAGAAGATTCTGCTGATTTAACTAGCCTACCGAATCCAGTGACTATGGCATCAATGTAATCTGCTAGCTCATCATTTTCTTTAAAGAAGTTTTTAATACCTCGATATTTATTTTCATATTCTTGAGCTAAATTAGAAAATTTAAAAGGTTCTTTTGAATTATCAAATGCTTCTTTATCGCCTTTAGCTATATTATTTTCAACTGTACTTGGTTTTCTAGTTGTAGTATTAGTAGGTTGACTGTCTCTTATTCTTGCTTGCTCTATAATTCTATACCTATCAGCACTATTTTTAGCGTAATCTGCTCTCATCAACTGGTTTTGACCTTGAGAATAAACATTACCTGCAGATGAAAATCCACTACCTATTACACCACCAGCAAGACCAGCATTAATAAATCGACTCCATAATTCATCTTCAGTATATTGTTTATCAGAGGCTAATGCAGCTGTACCTGCTTGAATACCTTCTTGTATTACTTCTGTTCCAGATTCAGTTAACGCACCTATACCTCCTGCTTTAATAACATTCATACCTGAGAACTTAGCTATATCAGAAGGTTTCATTCTTAATAAACTTCTTGCTAAACTAGCTTGTTCTTGTTTTGCTGTCTTAAGGATTATTTTTTTAGCTGCTTCTCTAGGTATAGCATTCTTTTTAGCATACGCATTTACAAGCCTATTAAGACCTCTTCTTGAAATAATATCTGCTGGAGATATCAAAGCTTTCATACCTAGCCTTTCAACCATAGCTGCAGCTACACCAGCAGATGTTGCCGCTAGGAATTGAGGTATGCCTTTTTCTCCTTCCATTTCATTCCAAGTATGACCAGCATATATTGCTGAAATAGGTGCTATTGCAGTTAGTCCTCCTACTATAGGTCCACCTATGAATGCCGCAGGAACTGATGCTGCAGCTGCTCCAAAGGTAGCTACTAAATAGGGTGCTGACATAACAGCATTATTCATAGCCCAACTAAAACCATCCCATACACTATCAACATCTTTATAATCTAGTATAATTTCAGGTGCATCAGCTAATTTCATTCTAGCATTAGCAACACCTGCTTCACCAATATTTTCAAGTGTTTCTGATTCAGTAGCTACTCCAATAGCATTGAGGTAGCCCCACAATCCTTCTTTAACACCTTCCCATCCTTGATCCCAGCTAGTTGCAACATCACCAGTAAAACCTATTGCTTTATTATCAATAGTTCTACTAGGGTCTCTATATCTAACTCCTGAATGTATATCAGGGTCATAATAGGCTTCAGTAATTGCTTTATCTTTAAATACTAAACCTTTACTATCGATCTCATTAGATATTTGATCTCCCAAATCATTAACAGGGTCTTTATCTTTACCAAAAGCTGCTTCATATAGCTCTCTTTCTCGTTTAGCAATGATAGCTTCTTCAGAAGTTTCAGGAGTAACCTCAATAATACCTGATGATATTAATTTATTATTAAGGTTCTCTCCTTTATCATTTTTTAGATAGATAATTTCACGATCATATTTATCATATTTTCCAGTACGAATTACATTAGTAAACCCACCATCAAGAATAACTTTAGATACTGCATCAGTCTGAGATGCACCACCTATTTCTCCTCTCTGGAATTCGTACTTACCGTCTTTCCCTTTAACGACCTTATCTACTTCTCTTGCATTAATATCGCCAATACGTAATCTGTTACCTTCGGTATCAGCTATGGTATCTCCATCGATTACAATATAAGAACCGTTATTATCTTGAAATGTTCTATCCATTAAGTACTCCTTTACTTTTTCATATTATCAGGATTTTGTAGTTTTTCTGCCCTTGGCTCTGGCGGTAATAAAAGACTTTCTTGTAGCCAAAGAATAAAAGGGTCATATCCTTTGGTAGAAGATTTCATTGTTTCTTCATCTACAACATAACTACCATGTGATTTCATATTATTCCAAGTTTCTTTTGCCGATTGCCAAAGTTTTCTATACTCTGTACCTGCTTTAATAGGATTACCGTCTGCTGTTTTAAGAGCAACACTATAAAGAGTATCATTGACTATATCTAATTTTTCAGCATCAGTATTTTTAACATCATTAAGATCAATAATACCTTTAGTTTTTAATTTTATAGTTCTTTTATTGTAATATCCTTTAATGCTAGTAGGGCTTCTAGTTCCATTAGCCTTGGCTTTCTTTAAAGCTTCTAAATAATCTCTTTGTGCTTCAAATATTCTTTGCTTTAGTTGTTGAGAATCTTTTTCATTCATTCTAAATTTATCTCTGTCTTCAACATAAAGATTATAAGCTTCTAAAGAAAGCTGATCTGAGGAAGTATCTAATTTTTTGTCATCATCTGTGATACCTCTATTAATCTCTTTTATTTGATTATCTAAAGCTTTTTGAAAATCAGCAGTAACTTTAGTTGAATCATGTATATTAGTATTATATACAGGAAATCTTGCTCTTACTTTAGGATCAGCCAAATCCATTAGCTGACCATTAACATCAACTACTAAACGTTTACTATCACCAGTTCCTATGCTATATACAGGAGCTTGTAATCCAGTAACAGAATCAAATCGTGTTCCTGAAGTTCCAGTTATACCGCCTGTTGAGGTTGGTTTAGCTTCTAATACATTGATATCGCCTGTTTCAGAATATTTTTTAAGTGACTCTATAGTAAAATCATCACGTGCTTTATCACTTAATGCAAACTTCTTTCTAGCAGCCACATTAGCATCTACACGTTTCATATAGTTTTTCATACCATATTTAATAGAAGGTAAATGATCATAACCTAATGCACGAGAGCCTGCATAGATAAGAGCCATTCTTGCTAGCTCTTCACCATCAAACATATCTGCAAAAGCACCTTTAAAATATTCTATAGATTTATCTAATACAATGCCGCCTACTTGTTTACCTTTATTAATAAGATATTGGCTAAAATCACCTTCATATTTACCTGTAAGATTTTTCTTAGCCCATGCATCATCAGCATCATCGAGGGTCAATTTACCTTCGTCATAACCCATTGCATCTATTTGTTTAACAACTTGATTAGCAGTATTTAAACTTTTATTATCTATTTTAGGTTGGCTTTTAATTTTTCCTTGCAACTCTGCTTTTCTTTTAGTTAATTCCTCTATTAAAACAATATCATTTTTATTTTCAGCTTCTTTTATTTTATCGTCTATAGTTTTTATTTCTTTATTTATCTCAATATCATTAGTAATATCTTGAGCTTCTTTTTCAGATGTTATAAACTTTTTATAAGCTTCATTTTGTTTAACTGATTGGTTATAACTATTAATTTGATTATCGTATTGCTGTTGATTAATAATTCCTTTAGATAACTTTTCAGCTAATGATTTAGGAATTTCTTTATTAATACGATTAGGGTTAACAGGTTGAACACTTCCATCTGAGTCTATGATAATATCATCATCAACACCTAATTCAAACCTTTGTATTTCTCTTTTATTCATTCCAGAATACATATCTTGATCAACTGGTTCTGGAATCTCATTATCACCAGTGCTAGCTTGAGCCGACATAAATCCACTTTCTATAGGTGTATCATCAAATACTGCTGGTCTAGGTTCAGGCATAGGAACTTCATTTTCATTCATAGCCATCTTTACTTTACCAGCATACTCTTGACCACGAGGACCAAGTTCTTCTTGACCCATTTTAGCTTTACGAACATTACCAACACCTGAATGGTAAGCTGTTATCACTTCATCTTTAGTGAAGTCAGGATTAGCTCTCATAATACCTTCAAGATATTGTTTAGCAAATGTTCTAGACTTATTAGGATCAAAACGATCTTCGAGTGATATAGGTGTTACTCCATATCCAGGCTGTTGTGCTGTTGCAGGCATGATTTGATATTGTCCACCAGCTCCTACACCTGATAATGCGTTAGGATCACCACCAGACTCTACTTGTTTAATAGCATCAAGCATAGTGTCATCGATAACAAAGCCACCTTCTTGTAGATAAGAAGCATCATCTCTAAAGTTCATTAGGTTTTGACTATTAAGTCTTGCATAATAATCGGCTTCAGTAGGTGTTTTAAACCTCATATCTGGTTGCGGTATTTGACCTCGGTATAGCATCTGTTCTACCTGTTGTGGTTCATATTGAATACCTTCATATATACTAGGTACATGACCATAGCCATGTGTGTTATCACCAACAGTAATTCTTTGTTCAGATACTTTGTAGCCATCAGGTGTTTCATAAACTTTTTTATCAGTTACTGTTCTCATTCCAGTATCTTTACCCGCTGGTTTACCTTCTACCTTAGTGCCTTTTGCGTTATAGCTAGGTATCGGTCCACCTTGTTTCTTTTGAATAGTACGACCCATATCATTAAGTTTATCGAGCATAGGTTGTACTCCAGGAAGTCTTGAAGCCTCTGCATTCACTACGTTCTCTCCAGGAGTAAGCATAGCTGGTACTGTATCAGTTCCCTTTGGTTTAAAAATAGAGGGGTCTGGTTGAGGTATTTCTTGCATAGAAGGCACATCAAATTCGTAGGAAAACATATTCCCATACCTATCTTTTTCTGTATACTTTTTAATGTGCATATCATTTTCCTCCTTCTGGATTTGATAATCTATTTGGATCATATATTTGTTGCGGATCTTCATATTTAGGATATTCTTTTTCTCCAAGCAAATATTCTTTTTCAGGAATTCCAGGTAAAGGCATAGTACTGCCGTAATCAATACGATCTGTTGGACTAAGTATAGGTTCTGCATAATCCCTATCAATTTCATTAGGAGGTCTTAAGATAGGAGTAGGTATTTTAATGCGTGGAAATAAAATACTATCCCCAGATAATGGTCCACCTGCAGGTGCACCTGTTCTAAATCCTGGCATATTAATCTCCTATAAATAAACCTATAACAAAGAAAGTTATTGTTCTATAATAATAATTAAAGGCGGCTTTCCAACCCTTCTTTATTCCTCTTCCATAAGCTACAAAGTCTTTGAATTCTTGATAAACGCTAGGTGCTGTTCCGTTATTAACGTGTTTCATACCTACTGCTCTATATCCTTTTCTAAAGGCTTCTCCATACCATTTATTATGATATGTTTTTTGACACCATAATTCTGCTTTAGCCTTTTCCATTATTGTGAATGCACCAGTAGATACACCGTGAGTAGCGATTACACAACCGCCACCTCCACCGCCGCCACCGCCACCGCTATCAGAGGCTGCTGCATCATCGGCATATGATTCATTTGCTGCAGAATTACTTTGTCCTACACCTCCACTTTGAGTTCCGCCTTGACCACCATCATTATTATTTTCATCACCTTGATTAGTAAATGTTCCCGTAGGACTATACTGCGAACCCGCAACTACAGAATTAGTTTGTATAGCTTGATTAGTAGCAGTTCCAGGAGCTACTGTATGAGACTCAAACCCCATGTCCTGACCTAATTGCTGTGCCACTATATCTTTAGCGTCTTGATCTAATCCTATTGTAGCTGGATTACCTGTAGGGTCTGTTGTTCCTGCACCTAAAGATGCTAATTGGCTTGTTTGAGCTGCATAATCCATATCACCAAGATTACCTTGAGGTGATGTTGTATTCGCTAATGGATCATCTAAAAGAGATTCCATAAATGCACCTGTAGTTCCATATTCTGCTATAGGTTGTCCTGTTATAGGATCTACTGCTTGACTACTTTGATTAAATTGACCACCACTAATTCCACTATAAGTTCCAGGAGTTCCATAACCACTAGTCGGTATAGCAGGTTCATTAAGACTCATAATAGAGCCTCCAGGAATCATCATCGAAGGATCAGGAACAGGACTATAAACCTCTGGTGCTATAGGATTACCATAAAAATCTACTGGATTAGCCACTGGATTTTCTATCTGTGCTTGTGTCATACCTATTACTTCAGGGTTACCTGTTTCTGGATTAGTATCAAAGTCGTATTGTGGCTTATTGATAACACTATCAAGAGCTGCATCACTAGAGGTTTGAGGTCTTCCAGGAATAGCACTTGTATTAGTATCATTATTGTCATCAGGGGGAGGAGTTACTGGGGGAGGCGGTGCTACATATGCTGGAACATCTACTCCATAGTATTGTTGTTGTTTTAATTTTTCTAATTCACTCAATGCACCTGATGGTCCTGCTGATCTAAATCCTACCATATTAATCTCCTAAGTATTTATCTGCTTATACATCTCAGCATCATAAGTTGTGTCAGCACCGTATGGATCAACCATTAAAGGGGGTCTCATCTTTGGTTGTGGCATTTGTTGTTGAGCAGCTTCAGTCATACTCTCAGCAACTATCTCCTTATATAACTCATCAGGGTCTGGTTGGTTATTCATAAGAGCCATTGCTTGTTGTTTTGACATTCCTACTTGACCGCCTTGTTCGTAATAATTCTTGGGGTTTAATTGACCTTCAGAATTAGGATTCATAATAGTATCTTGTGCAAGATACCCTCTTTTATCTGGTCTAGTATATACATCAAACCCAGGTGTCATTTTAAATGCAATATTATCACGAGGTGCTTTTCCTACATCATATATTTTACTCATGATAGGATCACTTGTAGCAGCTGCTTGAAAAGCTCCTAAAGAATCAAGATTTGTATTAGGGTTTTGTCCTGTAATTAGCTTATTATATGCTTGTTGTTTCATCATTTCTCTATAATTAGCTATTTGTTGATCTTCTGAGTACTTTTTATTTCTATCTATCTTATTACCATCAGCATGATACTGTGTACTCAATGGTCCAACTTGTCCACCTTCATTAAACAATCCAAGTGCTTTACCAGCAAGTAAACCTGCACCGACATAAGGTACAGCCGTGCCTAACGCAGCCATGCCACCAGCACCTGCAGTTGGTCCTAAAACAGCACCACCTTCTATTGCACTGCCTACTGTAGGGGCTAATGCACTTTTAATGCCAGAAGTAACAGCACCTTGACCAGCGTCTAATGCACTTGACATGGCTCTTTGTTTAGCCATATCTAGCATTTGTCCACCCATTCCTTTTTGTTGTTGTGCAAGAGGAGCTATTTGTGCTTGATACTGTCTCATTTGCATTTTTTCTTTTTCATTTGGACTTGCTATTTCAATTTCCATTACTTTCCTCCGCCTGACTGTTCTACTTTACTTTGTTGTGGAGCACCTGATAAGTATCCGAAATATCTTTCAGCACTTGTATGAGGAGCATCTAGTCTTTCTTGCTGATATTTCTGTAATGTTGTTCCAACTTTACCAATATCACTAACTCCTTCTTGCATTGTTTTTAATCTTTCTCTTTGTTGTTGACCTGATGTTTCAGCCAATGCTTTATTCAGAGCCATTTGAGATCTAGCAGAACCTAATGCACCCCCACTAGCTGCTGCACCCATTCCAGTTCCCATTACCTTTTTTAAGGCAGCCTCATTAGCTGCTGAGGTATCAAATGCACCTGTTCCTGCTAGCTTTTGTTCGCCAATTCTTTTTTGTTGTTCTAAAGCTCTTAATTGCTCAGGTGTCATTTTAGCAACAATAGCGTCTGGTCCACCTTTTACATCTGCTTCATATCTGCCAGTAACATCTGATAATACTTTTTCTAAATATGGTTTAAATTCAGGGTCAATACCAGTGTAAGTGGTACTGCCACCTCCACCACCACCTTTCATACATATAGTATTGTTTATTTTATTAGCAAGAGAAGTAGGTAATCCTTCGGTATCCCTTCTCATATCATATAGACCTAGATTAGGTTCATAGTTCATCTTTATTCTCCTGTAGTTTGCCTCTTACAGAGACGTGGACTTCTGCGTTATATCTTTTTTGTAAGAAGCGACCATAATCTATAGCTTCTTTTTCATCACGAACAGAATCGGCTCTCCAGCTTTTTCCTCCGTGTTTCTTTATATGCTCCATCATGTAATCGAATAAACGATATACGACATAAGCATTGTTATAGTCATGGTCAACTATACAGTCTTTAACATCCATAACCCATTGATTATTATAATAATTATTATAAGTTGAAGCAGAAAGAAAACCCTTTAAACGAGTATCATCATAGTCTCCTATGACTAACACATGAGGGTCTCCTTCTTTTTGTCTTTTAACTAATCCTAAGAAAAAAGAAATCCAAACAGCTTCATTACGATCATAGCCTTTGTATTCATTATCTTGACAGGATTTGTTCATAAGCTTTATTGCTTCAAATACATCATTATCCTCTATAAGTCTTATCATTTTTGATCTATCCTTGTTTGTAAATCAGCAAAGCTAGTTGATGCTCTTATATCTGCCAATAGCTTTAATTGCCTTTGTTCTATAAGATTTATCTCTCTCACAACTTCTAGCAGTACTATATTGAGAGTACTGTTATCCGTTAAAGGAGGGTTATTAATAGCCATTATCTATCTCCTCCTTTTCTAACCTTCATTTGCAATCCAGATATATTCCAACCTTTATTATTACTTGCAGTATAACCTCCAGATAAATCTTTAGCTGCATCATCAACTCTATAGTTAATAAATCGACCTTGTACTCTTGCATCTACCTTATGGCTACTAGCGACAGTAAAGTCATTAACAACTAACTTATTTGCTTTGGCATTAGATTGGGTATTATCTTCTGGTGTTGTTAAGAAAGGTTTTTCTCCAGGATAATTAGTACCTCTAGCTCTAACATGAAGTGTAGCTCTTTCAGGCTCACCTCCAACTGTGGTTATTGTTCCGCCATCTGCCCACAAAGCTATACTTTCAATCGTTTCAGTATCGAAGTTAGGTGTAATTGATAGCTGTTGTCTCTCAAAGTAAGAGATATAATTAGTGCCACCAAAGTCATATCCTAAGTCACCAGCTCTTATTCTATTAAATAATACACCACTTGTAAAACCACTCTCGGCAAAGATAGGAAATACTTTAGTAGAGTTTATATTTCCACTAGCCCAAGGTCTCACTATATCAAATGTAGTACTGATAGTTGTTCCTGTAGTATCTTGTGTAGGACTTGTAGTTGCAACAGTATTACCCTCAGCAACTGCTACAAGGTTAGTTGTTGTTGGTGCAACACTCGCAGCTACTAGTTCTGTATCTGGACTAAAAGCAGTTACATAATTTGCTGTTGAACTAAACTGACTAGGGCTTATTTCAATACTAGTTGGGTTACTTGTATTATCTGGTACAATTAAAATAAATTGATTACTACTGATAGCTGCTAAGGCATCTTGCATAGCATTAAGAAGATTTACTACTGCACCGTTAGGTTTAGCTAGCTCTGCAGCATCTTGCGTTTTATCAGGATCATAATAAGCATTAAGATATTGTGCATCGCTAGTATAACCTGTATCACCATAAGTATTATCATTTGCAGCTGGAGTAAAATCAGGATCTAATAATCTTCCTGGACCTTCACCATAGTGTCTATCAAATATAACTTGACTTCCTGCAGTAGAGTTAAGTGTTATTGTTACACGAGTTAACTTAGCATATTGTCTATCAACACCTTCAGTAACTGAAATATCACCTCCAGTAGAATTAGCTATAAGAGGACTCACAAGTGTTCCTGTTCTAACATCGCCATTAACAATAGTATAACTGAATTCTCCAATAGGATTATCTCTATTTGCACTTGTAAAGGTAAGAACTTCATTACTTCGACTTACTGTAAAGTATGTTGTATCTGTCCAAGCTGTTTCTAACGCAGTAGCTATTTCTGTTGCTGTTATTGTTTCAACATTAGTAGGGCTACTACCTGAATCAGGATCAAATGCAGCTGTACTATCAAAATTAATTGTTACAGGACTACCTTGAGGTGGTGTTAAAGTTATTCTATCTGTTGTTGTATGTGCGGCTCTACCTGCTCTTGTTTGTGCACCTGTAAAAGTACTATTACTAAAGCCACTCGGTAATGAACCTATGCTTGTTAATGCAATACTAAAATTATTAGACTGTACACCTACTGCTGCAGCTGTTGCTGTTATTAAACCTGTACCTGTAGTTGTTGTCCAATTAGGACTTGCACTGACTAAAGTATTGATTTCACTAACAATATTTGCACGACTAAATGTTCCTTCTAATATTTTAGCTGAAGTACTTTGGTCAGGAAAAGTTACTGTCATGGTGATTGGAGGTATGTTTGTATCAATTCCAGCAGTCACGACATTAACAGTGCTTGTTACATCACCACCAAAAGTTGTTTCAGTATAATCTGTTCCTTGATAAGTTGTTTTAAAACTTATAGTAAGGTTACTATGATTTCCACCTAATATAGATGTGAATCTAAGAACATTACTTACATTCTCAACTCTATATATAGCCGAAGCACTTCCATTAAATACTGATTTAGCTTGTAACAAAGGTAATGCATCTGCAGCTAATAAAGCTTGAGTATTACGACCAGTGCTAAATGTTATTGTCTCATCAATAGCATCATGTAATCCACTAACAGCACTTGCTTGTATTCTCATACTTATTGCTGGACTAAGTGCAGCTGTTATGCCATATACACCTACTCCTGTTTGTGTAGAAGCGACAGTGAGGTTTGTAGTTGAACCACCACTGATTGCTATTGTACTAGTGCTAAATGCTCTTGGTCCAGGAACTTCTGATGTCAAAGTAAGTACATTAGAACTTGATGTTGCTATAAAATCTGATAAAGAAAAGTTATTGTTAATATAATCTCTAATTGCTGCTACAAGTATTGTCATTGTTATAGTTGCACCATCAGATTGAGAATCGCCAATAACAACATTAGCAGGAAAACTAATTGTTCCTATGCTACTATCACCAGAAATAACTACACTAGCTCCTCCGTCTAAATATGTAGTACCGTCTTTATCATAAGTAAATGTTGTAGCTGAAGGAAAAGTTAATGTGCTTATTGCAACAACTGTATTAGGTCCACTATCTCCTGTAAGTGTAACATCTACAACTTCTAATGTATCTGTAGTAAAAGTAGTAAATGAATCTACTGTTACTGTTTTAATTGCTTTAGTTCCTATAGTGGGCTTTGGAGTTTTACCATTAATTGTAACAACTTGTGTTTCTCTTTTTCCTCTATTTGTATAACCAGCACTTCCAGAATTACCTGTTAATGCTACTGTAGCTATTGGAATTCCACCGCCTTTAATCGGTCCAACATCGCCTGCAGTCACACTATCAAGATCTCTAAGTGTCCATGCATTATCTCTATAATTCCATATAAGAGCTTCATCACATTCACCAGCTAAAGAAGCTAGTGTAGGATAACAAACCCATATTTCATTTTCTTTATGATTCATTAATGTAAATAATTGTTGTTCATATATAGGGTTAAGATTATTAAAGAAATAGTCTCTTATTCTATCATCAGATAATGATTGTATATCTCCTGGATTTCCAGCAAATACATAAATATCACTACTGCCAATTACAAAATGTTTACCATCATATTCTATTACACCACTTGTAGTCAAACAACCATATTCATCAGTTACAGGACTAAAAGATACAGGAGCATTAATATTACCTGTAAGTCTCATTGCATGTATACTATCAGTAGCGTATATATACATATTACTTTGTAATGACTTCATATCTTGAATAATATTAGTCTCAGATAAAGTGAACTCATCAGCAGTACTAACTCCTTCACTAAATGGATTCCAGTTATTAGGTATAGCTCCTGGAGCAGCAACGTCTGATGTTCTCACAACTCCAGATAATCTTCTTATGACTGTGTTATTAGTAGAATCTCTTTCTGTAAGATTCCCTGCAATTAAAAGGTTACCAAATGATTCTATTACACCACAACTTACTGTTACTGGGTTTCTAGATTGAACAGTAACTGTAACTGTATCTCCAATAGTTAATGCACCTATAACAACAACTGTTGTATTAGTTAATGTATCTGTGTATATCTGAAAGTTATTTCCAGTAACTGTTGGTGTGCTAGCTGGTAATATTCCAGGTACAAAGTCAGCAGCATTAGGTGTTCCTGTACCTGCTGGACTACCAGCTTGAACACTTTTAGTATTAGTTCCTGTTACACTAATTGAATTATTTACAAAGTCTACTTTTTGACCAAGATCAAAGACAGGACTAACACCTGCTGCATAAGTATCATCAAATGTTTTTTGTTCAACATTATAGCTATCCCATCCAGGAAGCTCTGCTAATACTATATTGTTTATATCTGTATTTCCAGGGGTATCTAATATATAATGAGGTTTATCTAAACCATTATTAATGATAAAAGCAAAACCACCTGTAAATAAAGTATGTTGCCATCCACCTGTTGTAAATTGAAAACCATTTCCACTATTAAGAGCAGTAGGTGTTATATCTCTTTTAGTTCCTAGATGATCTTGTATATAAATTTTTTGACCTACAGTAACACTATTAACAACGTAGTCAACGACCCAAATATAGTAACAACCTAATGGTTGCTTATTAGGGTTTTCCCATACTGCAAAGTGTCTAATCTTTCCAAAGGCTTCTCCAGATCCTACAAGATCACTTGTAATATTATTTAAAAGAAGCTCTCCTTCCATTTTTCTAATTGCATTGTCTTTAAACCTAACATTTCTTGCATCTGTAAAAATATTAGGTGCAAGAGCAACAGGAGGAGTATCAAACACAACACCTTTAGATGCTACATCTGTAATATTAATTACATTATCTGCCATTTACTTCTCCCTTTGTTCTTTTCTACGCACACTCTCTAATGCCAGTTGTTGGGTCGATAAAGCAAGCTTCAACCTTGTCTTCTTCTTGAGCCACTTCCTCAACTTCGCTAGATACCTTCTCTTTTTCTTCCACGGTCTCGTTGAAGATTCCGAATCGTTTTCCATTAATACGGAACGTAGTACACCCTTTCGCCCCACCTTTCCATGCATCAACATATACTTGTTTGAATGAATCATAGTCTACATCACCACTTACGTTACAAGTTTTTGAACAGGCACTGTCAATATAGTGTTGAGCTAATAATAACACCTTAAGATGATCATTAACACTAATACTATCTGCAGTACGACCTTCTACTCCATGAGAGTAAGCGTAATCTTTTACGGTCTCGACAATCGGACCATCAAAAGTCTGTATAGTTCTATCATACTTATGACTAAAGACAGGTTCAATTCCTCCACTAACGTTGTCACCAATGATACTGATAGTACCTGTAGGTGCTATTGATGTAAGATGGCTATTACGTATTCCGTGTTCTCTTATAAGACTCTGTACAGAAGCTGGTAACGACCTAATGTAATTGCTTTTAAGATAGTCTTTTCTAAATAATGGAAAAGCACCTTTATCTTTTGCTAGTTCAGCTGAAGCTTTATAGCAGTTATCTCTTAGACATGCGAATATCTTTTCTGCCCATGTCATAAATTCTTTTGATGCGTATGGATATCCAAGCATTTCACCAGCATTTGCCATACCAGTAACACCTAATCCCATACGTCTTTTATTCTTTGCTTCATCTTCTTGTGCTTTTAATGGATAGATAGTTCTATCAACGACATTATCCATGGCTCTCACAACTTCAGGTATATCTTTTTTAAATTGATCAAAGTTAAAAACATAACCACTACTATCTTTCTCAAGATATTTAGTTAAGTTAAATGATCCTAATAAACAAGCACCATAAGCTGGTAGTGGTTGTTCACCACAAGGATTAGTTGCATAGATCTCTTCACAATACCATAGGTTATTCATCTCTTTAATACGATCAACAAAGAGAACTCCAGGCTCTGCCCAGTCCCAAGTTGAAGACATTATTTC
>Ga0208644_1001007_pt1 | contig 24375 bp, 41 predicted proteins | sample VirMetDEL_Nov_18_FD_184517 | JGI IMG/M metagenome (GOLD analysis project Ga0208644, IMG submission 184517) | Aqueous microbial communities from the Delaware River and Bay under freshwater to marine salinity gradient to study organic matter... | ecosystem: Environmental > Aquatic > Marine >...
TCACATTAAAAACCGAACTGCCAGCACCGTTTGCTACTGCTGTGCCATTAAGACTAAACAAGGCGTTATTAACCTGTATAGAACTTGATCCATCGTCAGCACTGATACTATCCAGCGCAATGTTTCCAACATTCGTGATGTTGCCATCAGACACGCTCAGACTCGTAAGCGTTCCAGCACCAGCACCGAACGTTCCAGTGGTGGTGAGGTTCTCGTTGCCAAAACTAATCGCGCCACTTGCTGATAAGATGCTTCCACTCGTAATCGTTATATCTGATGCCGCCACTACGCTCGTTGTTCCTGCAAGAGTCGTGAATGTGCCAGCGGCAGGTGTTGTGCCACCAATTACGGCATCTACTGTTCCTGCGTTAATATCTGCTGTCGTAGCAACCAAACTGCCAATAGTGCCAAGTCCAGTGATGTTCGGCTGAGATGCTGTTGCCAATGTGCCTGTGATAGAGGTATTGGCAACCAGCGTCGTGAATGTTCCAGCACCTGCACTTGCACCACCAATCGTAGCACCATCTATCGTGCCACCGTTGATGTCTATGGCAGTGAATGGCACACCTGCAACAGTTCCAAGTGCGATTACGGTTGTACCGTCTAAGATGTCTGCAATGGTTTGTGGGTTTGCATCAACCTCTGAGCCATTGATAGCATCCCCGGTATTGTCTTTTGCGGAGTTGTCAACAAGTTGTGCAGATACGGACATAGGAAACCTCTTTAGTAAGTCTTGTTAGTAAGCACCTTAGATGCTATGGTGATACCGCGCAAAGTATATGTGTTGTATGATTCAATAAGGTGTGCCATACCCAAAGCACGTTGAACAGTTTTTGGTCTTATGCGCTCACCCGAATACCCTGAACCACCCCACAGTGCAACACCCCACTGCCCGACACCCCACCCATCTGCGTCACCGACCCTTGCAAGGTTTTGTGTGTTAGAACTTTCTGGTGATGGCATAGAAGGTCTGAGCATGATCTGTCGTGATGTTACTGTGCTACTTGCAGGGGTTTCGACAGATACGTGGGAATGACCATACCGCTTCATACGGTTGGGCGCGTTGTTGACATCGTAGGCAGTTTGTGTGCGCCGTAAGAACTTGGAGCCATCCCAATTATCTGTCGATGTATCGAACATCTTATACACCTTGCCTGATGAGTCTCCGACGTATTGGTCGTATCCTGTATTTGATGTGTTGAACACCATACCTGCGGTCATGTTTTGTCTGTCTGAGCGTGTCCACCTTGCTCGCTGTCGAGATCGTGAGAAGTTGCCGATAAGCCACCGTGACGGTATCGTCCGTGACCCTGTGGGGTAGGCAGACCAATACTCCATACGGTTGATATTAAACAGCGACCATGCCGTAGACATGGCATCTATGTTTCTGAAAGATGCCAGTGGTTGCACCCAACGTGCCGTGTTGCGCGTTTCAAATCCTGCAGAGGCAGTAGATGGTGAGATGGCCTCTATGCCGTGTTCACTCCACCATACCAACAAGTTGACATCTGAACCCGTTACCTCAGCAATGGTTTGGTGCGACACACACCCCACGCTTGAGTTGACGTTGCGAACATTCACCTCTGTAAATGTTGATGTCGGTGCTATGCGATATACGCTTGAACGCTTAAAAACAAACAGGTTATTGGCAAATATTGCCGCACCTGTAATGTCTCCATCGTGACCCCTGTAAACTGTCACGCTTCCACCACCACCACCCGTTGTCCAATCTTCACAGTCGTTAGGGGCAGAATAGTATGCCGTAGACCCTGCGAACAACCACAGGCGACCTTGCCATGCTATGGGGAAATTACCCGTAGATGGTGGCGAACCACCCAACGACACAGCACCATTGGAGGTATCATATCGGATGGGCGCGTCAACACCATTTGCTAATACCAAAAGGTTTGCCGTTGTGGTAGCACCATAGAACATCTCTCCTGACCACCTAACACCTGCAGTGGTAGAATTGCCCGTTGCCCTTGCCCCTGATGAGACAGTCCAATCAGACCCGTAGTGCCATATCTTGCCATCTTCCGATGTGGCAACAGCCTTGTCGCCATTGTTGTAATCAAACAGACCTGAAACAGCACCACCCATTGCAGTGCTACCAAGGCGTGTTGCGCCAGGCATACCTGATGGGTTATTTGAGTCACCCTCATAGACGACGTTTAAAGCGTCATATAAGGCATTTTTGGGGAACTTTGGGTCTGTGGATGCGGTAACGCGATAGATGCCCTCACCGTAGTCGTAGTTGGCAATCTCGCGCCATTGAGTAGGCATGTGCTATCTCCGTGCAGATTTGGTATCGAAACCTATCTGCGAGCGTACTTCTGTGCCTCTAAAAAAACGTCTGCCAGTGTATACGCGCATGGCATTACCTGAACGATTCGTCCTATTCTCTCGCGCTTTTACCTTGTTGATATTTTCACGCTTCTTAGCCTCCCAATACATCGCCTTTTGCGAGTCGTCATCCCACATACATGCAGATGCTCTTGCGGCGGCATCAAGGGCTACATAGGCAATGTCTGGTGCATCGTTGCCAAACAGTGTGGTATCAAAAGCACTGGCATCTGTGAAGTTTTGTCGGTAAAGCACTTCCATCACATAGACAGCATCGGGATAAGGCCATAGGATGATCTGGTCATTATCTGATGAGTCGGGAGAGAATCTTGCAAAAGCTGTTGGCTTGCCCCCTGCGTTTCTGTGCCTGTCGCCACCTGAAAGCATGAGTAACTCGCCCAGGTTGTCATATTGCTCTAATGTCTTGCCCTCTCCGTATGAGATATATTTGATCTCGTCGAAGTTTGCTGTTGTGATGGCATAGGTGTCTTGAAAAATAGTATAGCCACCTGCCGTAGTAGTCGTACCTGCGTAGGCAGTCTCTATGGTGATGGTGTTGGGGTCAGATACCGAATCAACTGCAGTGATAAGGTATGAGGTGTTATCATTCGTCAGGCGTATGTACATACCTGCTGTGACAGAGCCGAAGTTTTGAGCATTAGCCCCTGCGGATGTCACACTCGTTATGGTGTCAGCACCGTTTGTTACTGCCACACTGCCAGTGGTAATTTTCGCAACAGTGGGCAAGACGGTGCGCTTGAGTGTCCACGCATACTCATCTTCTTCGTTGATCTCTACAATCGTGTTGTTTATTGTCTCTATCAGGTTTTGCTGTAAGAGGTTCGTAGAGGTGAACGCTGTAATCTTCGCCTCACCGATCTCTTTGAGTCCTGCGTTGACAATACTGCCGAGCGTCTTATTGGGCATCTTCTATCCTTAGTTTGCCATCCACTCAACAAAGATGAATACCTCATCGGCGGCGGCGGCAGACAGTGTCGTGACAACAAGGTCGCCAGTGCCACCACTACCAGAGCGTGTCAACCCACCGTCGGTAAGGTTTGTGAAGTCGAGAACAAGTGGCGATGTTACACCCAGAGGATAATAGGCCACCAGTTCATCGGCAGAGTCGTCGTCAAATTCAAGTCTTACCGATATACCAGCAGAGCCATATACGGTAAGTTTCTTGATCTTCAGTGATGTATTGTAAGTGGCAAGCGCAGAGACATCTACGACAACGCTGTCAGTGATATTTGTCGTGTCTGTCCACACGGCACTCCACGCAGTCCATCCATGCTTACCGCTTTGTTTTGTATTTGTGACAGGTGTAGGGGCCGCCATTTTTGCTCCAACGATGAAGGGTAGGGGCTATATGCCCCTACCTTGTGTAATACGGGGTGGGTCTATGCCCACCCCGTTAATGATTAATCCGCACCCGGAGAGCCAAAGAATCCACGAGGGTCTGTCCACCCTGACGACTGTGCGAACATACCAGAGATTTTGTAATCTTTGGTGTCGAAGTCGTAGATATCTTCTGTCCAGAAATCTTCACGGACAAACTTGGTAAGACCATGGTCTGCCTTGTCTGCCGCCAAGAACCAAGCATCTGTATCTGTCAAATAATCCCACACGATGACTTTCAAGCCGAGATCGTGGATGGGGTTGACAGCTTGGTCGCCAAACTGCGTAGAGGTAGCACCATACCCACCTGTGATTTGGGGGTTATTGGTAGAGCCGACCAACTTCAAAGCCGTGTACATCAAGTCCGTGGGGACGATGAGATACTTGGGACGGATAGTGATGCGCTTGCCACCACCATCGCGGAAGTTGCGGAAATCCAATGTGGCCTGTTCGAGACTCGACAAGGAGAGATCGGAGGCTGTTGACAACTCGTTGGCATACGTGGAACCATCTTCACGTATGTGTGCGGTAGAACACAACTCAACACCATCGGGACCAGTATAGCTGGAATCAAAGGCGTTGTTTAAGTGGTCTGCCAAGATGGTTTCATCTGTGGCATGAGCACTGTTAGCCAACTCGACACCGAGGTCGTCCATGACACCGTATAACTCGTCACGCAACATCTCACGGGTCACTCGGAAGCCGAGGCCGTAGTCAACGTGCGTGAAGGTGTTGGAAAAGCCTTCGTTGAGCGAGGTGTAGTTGATGGATTGTCCTTCCAACTTGGTGTCCATCAAGCCCACGCCACCCACTGTTTGTGAGTGTTCGCGGAATTGGTTGGAGTCTTTCAAGTTGAAGATGGAGTCACCAACGCTTTCGCGGTTGTCCCACTTATTAAAAATTACTTCCTGAATACCTCTCAACGTCACCAGATTGGTGTAGTTAGAGGTGAAACCTACTGCTCCTGCGGGCATAGTATAACCCTCCTAATTACACACCACCAGCGACGGCGGAAAGGTGGAGATTGGCGCGGCAAATCCACTCGGCATTTGCGGCAACGGTATTGTCTTGACGGTTGACGACATCCATAAGCTGGAAGCCACCACCCGTAGTGTTGAGGTCTGAACTGTCAAGTTCGTGACCTGACAACTTGGTGACGGAAGAACCAGCACCTGCGATGTGGTCGATAACAGCGTGAATACCTGCCACGTCACCAGTGACTGTTCCATCTTCTTGCGCCTGATACAACTGGTCGGGGTCATTGGCGATCATGACAGTGGCGGCGGTAGAACCTGCCGAATATGTCAAGTTTGCCCCGATAACATTTACAGACCCTGCCGTAGCAGGTGCGACACCACCGTCTGCTTCACCCATCATAACATCATTGATGAACGACTCAGCCGCCGAAGCATCTTTGGTGAATGGGAAAGCGGAAAGCAATGGTCCCCAAGGCTTGAAGCCATAGGGGGAATCAGCATTAGCCATCTCGTGTTACTCCTTATCCTCTACGGACGTTTAACACTCCCGTAGCAAGACCCCTCTCGGCGGCATGAGCGAGAGACTTCGCAACATCACGGCCTAAGCCTTTTTTGACTGCGGCATCATACATATTACGAGCATGACCCTCAATCTTGCGCTCCAAGTCCTCCTTGCGCGCGGCAGGTGCAGAATTGTTCATGCGAGCACGTTGTTCTGCGTACCTGTTTCTTAGGCGGTTGGGAATACGGTAAAGCATCAAGTCACCCGATTTTACGGGGTTGCCCTGATCGTCTTTAACGGCTTCCATACCGTGATGTTTGAACCTTTCCATATTGTTACCCGACACCCACCGAACACTGGCCCCATCGCGTGTGGCCTGTTTCTTGATGTCGTCGGGAATGGCAAGCGCGTCATAGCGTCCTAATGTTTCGACAATCTCCAAGCCTGCGGCATCTAAAGGCGTTTCTGCCTCGTCCTCTACGGCTGAAATTGCGTCGATATTTCGGGTCGGATATCCGATGGATATACGCGCCATGTGCTTTGCTTTGCCATGCTGTATAAGGTTGCGACGTTTCTCTGCTTCTGTGCCATCGAAGAACTCAGCGTTGCAGACAGGGCAGGTCTGCCCATCCATAGAGAGGTCTACAAACCAGTCTAACGCCTTTTTTGTATAGGCATCTTCAGAGGCATCAATCTCTGCTACTTGTTTAGCCATTTACTGCCTCCTGTCGTTTGCGGACATCTTCTACTACTGCACGTAAGTCTTTGTCGGGCTTGTTACGCAGTGAAGGAAACCTTTTAAGAATTTCAGCATCCCGTTGCAGTGCTGATGAGCCAGTGTCACCTGAAAACCCACCACCGGGTTGTAACGGTGTGCCATTCATGTTTTGTCTTTGTGTGGGCGATTGTAGCGTCCCATTTGCATACATATTTCCTAACAGCGTGTTTACCAAAATGGGTTGTTGATTTTCCCACTGAGGGTATTGCTGTATCGCCTGAGCGACTTGCTGTTGCAATGCTTGGCCTTGCTCGGCATTAAGTCGTCCCTGTGCAACCATGTTGTCGATTTGTTGCTTGGTTTGGAGGGAAGCCGTAACACCACCGACTCGCTGTTGAACAGTGTTGTTTACCTCGTTCAATAACTCGTCGCGCATACCCATTGCAATCTGTCGCGCCTTTGTCTCTGTGAGCATTTCCATAGCTTCAAAGGCTTTTTTGCCCAACTCGTCACGACCAAGAATGTCTTTGACACGCTCAATGTTTGGGTCGGGCTTTGCTTCAGGCTTTGGCACTTGCTGTTGCTGTTGTTGCTGGAAAAACTGTTGTTGCTGTTGCAATATCTGTTGGTTCTGTGCTTCCAACTGCAAGACCCGTTGTTGATATTGCTTCTTCTCGTCGTTTACTTCTTTGAACCGGTCATAAGGTATCGACCTGCTCTTGTCTCCCCCGTCTGCTGTCTGGTCTGACGCGCCAGAAGCGGTGTCAGCGTTTGGTTGAGTGTTGTCAGATGGTGAGCCTGACCGTTCATCACCGCGTTGTCTGTTCATACTGTTCTCACAAAAAAATGCCGTTAGGAGAATGTTCACAGGATGGGGTAGCATCCCATAAACCGTTCTACCCAACGGCATATATGGTTGACTGTTTAACGCCTGTCGCAAAGGCTATTTAGATTTCTTGCCCCGTTTTACGGGTGTCGTTACTTCTTGCGCTTTTTCGGCATTGACCTTTTGAATCTCTGCCTTGCGCTTTACTTCTTCGAGTTCACGCTGTATCTGTATCTCGAGCCATGCGTTTACCAATGGCATCTTCTCTGCGGCGAATCGCCCCTCTCTCACATACCTCTCCACCCCACCGGGTCCGAGTTTGTCGCAGAGAAGAAACAGTTTACGTGCTCGTCTATCGGTAACCATAAAAGTTCTCAATACATTTTAGTGCCTCGTGAACCTGTCTTGGGACTTGCTTTGGTCTTAGCCAACGTCAAGCCCCCCTTGTTGACATCCGATGCCTTTGTGGGCTTGCACTCCCCACATTTCTTTACTGAAGGTTTCTTCATGGTGTCACCCCCTCTCTGCGTCAAATTTTATCTTATTGGTTAATTTGGCAATGTCCTGTGTGGCGTTCTCTGCCATAGCAGTAGTGACCGCATCAGAGCATATAATGGTTGGTATCTTGTTTTCGTCGAACATGATGAAGATGTATGGTCTGCCCAAGTTCTGTGTCACGATGACCTGCTTACGCTGTGCGTCGCCTACTTTCATCAACATGACAATATCCTATATTGCTATGGAAAGTTGTGGTCGCCCTATGTTGCCTGTGACATATTCAATGAACTTATAAAACCGATCTGCCTCAAATACGGGAGTTGCACTGTCTATGCTGTCTGCGCCAATACGTCGGGCGTGATCAATTTTATCAAAAGTTCCACACCTGCCGTAATGAAACTTCATTCCAACGCTATGGGCGTATTTGCACCATAACTCTGCCGATTTCTTAAAGTCGTTTGTTCCACCTAAAAACAAACCTTTAAAGTATTTGCAGTAAGGTTTCACCATGTCTAAACTCATTCCGTCCTGTATTACTAAATACCAAGGCCACGCTTTTGGAAGTCGGTCTATCCACCACATGCTATATTCTAAAGACTGTTCACCCTCTGCTGGCAGATCGGGACAGGCGGCAAGGTAAGGAACGCCTACTGTATAATCTCTCCACAACCTTTTCCAAAATTCTACGTCGTGGAATTGCTTATCATTCTTCCAACAGTGATATGCCCCATTATCCCATGCCCACGGTTCCCCATCGTAAATATTTGGCCTGTCTCTGCTCCACATTCTCCCGAAGGAGTGCTTTTCAAGCACCTTTACAAAGTCCTTCTTCTGTGTCTGTCCGAGAATTATCTTCATCGTATATCCATAGTGAAGGATTGGATTCTTCCCACTCCTGTGCCTCTACTGGGGCAGTGGTAGTTCAGAACATAATATTGGTGGAGTAGTAGAGGCACAGTTTTACCTCCATGTCGTCAGGATATGCGCTTAACAGTTTTTGCAAAGTTTTCAGTGTCATACTCGTAGCCTAATGTGCCACTTAAGCCAAAGTGGAAAGCATTTAACTGTTCCTGTAAATCACCAAGGGCAGTAAGTATTTGGCGTTTAGTGGGCGAGTCAGGGTAAGCCTTCAGTAGATTTTGAATGTATTTAAACTTGCTCATCGTCGCCTACTTTCATCAACATGACGTTTTACCTCTTTGTCGATATGTGCCTCAACGCGCTGTATGCCCTCGATGATACCTGCTTGCACCTTTATCTCGTTGATGTCGTTGGCTTTTGTCTTGGCGATAAGGGCATTTATGCTGTCAGCCTCCATACGCCTTATATCTTCACGCAACTTTACAAAGGCTGGTAGGTTAGCAATTTCTTTCAAGTTCATGGTCTACCTCTGCCAACAGGTTATCTTCCGTGTCGTAAGACTTCTCGAAACCTTTTTTACCTGCGTGAAAGGCTATACCGTAGCCACCTGTGCGATGATGGGCAGGACATAAAGGTATCGTCCTGTCGTTAGGGCTTCTCTGCCCCATGCCAACACCGCTTCGTAAGTGGTGGATTTCAGGGTCGCTATGCGTTCCATAGTATTTTTTGCAAACGATGCACCCAAGTCTCACCAACTTATCGAACCGGTCACTCATAGCCTTATGGTCACATCGGTGGTGCAGGTATCTGTGGCATGGAAACCTGCTGATCTGTTGCGACCTGCTGTTGAGTATTGCCCATCATTGGGTCAAGTTGCCCGATCTGCGCCTGTGCGCGGTTCATAGGGTCTGCTTGACCATTTCGTCTGTTCATCTGCGCCTGTTGCATCATCATCTGCTGTTTTTGCTGTTTGTTTTGTTGGTGTAGCTTTAAATGTTCCATGTGTGCATCAGCATTTGGTGAACCCATCGCCTTATAAACATCGCTGTTTATATACTCCCACTCTTGTTGCATGTGCTCGTCATCGTTGTCGTTGGGGTTTACAGGTGCAGGGATGCCTGGGCCGAAGTAGTATTGATCCATCATACCGTTTTCTTCTTCTTGCGTCTTAGGAGCAGAAGAAGGTACAGAGTCCGATGAGCCGATAAACCTGTCAGCACCGTGTATGCCGTTGGCGGTAAGGTAGAAATGCTCTGCTTCCCAAATGCGTCGTGGGTCTTGGTTCATTAGTTGTGACGTGCCTTTAAGCCCCATCACGATCTCTGCTTGCTGTTGTCGTTGCGATTGCGAATATGTGCCGTAGTTTGGACCCAATGTGAAGTCGTAGTCGCCTTGCATGATGAGGTCTTGGCGCGACATCTTTGTCTCAGTAGGTACGCGCCCTTCACCCTCTAAGCGTATCGTGCGATATTCGGGGCCATATTGTAATTCGAGTTCGTAGATAAGTTCTGCGATAAAGGCAAAGGTTCTGACATCTTGGTTGATGATCTCTGCCATACGGGCTTCGCCCTCTTGCTGTGCACCTACATAGCCAGTGGCGTGACGTGCGGCGGCTCCACCGCGAGGGTTTGTGCCTAAGAAAAGGTCTGATATGCCCATAACACGCTCAATGAGCGTGAACAGCATCTGTTCTTCTTGGTAGTAGAAAGAGGTGACATTTTGGTGTGTCTGAAAGCGTATGGCGTTGACATCATCGACAGGTATGCCCTGGTTGGGCTTTAAGATCATCTCGTCAGGGTCGAAGCCCGACGATGCTTGGTATGCAAACCATGGCATATTGGTAGCAAAGCCGACATCCAAGCGCATATTGTGGATGGTGTCTAACTCTGCGGAGAGGTATTTAACGATCTCCATGATGCCCATTGAATACCATCGTGTGCCTACTGTTTGGTAGTGCCACTCAGGCAATGGGCGTTTGCCACGGAAGAAGTAGTCGGAAAGAATGAAACCGCCCAAAAACACAGCAGGTTCTGGCGATATGAAAAAAACCACTTCTTGTTCTTCTCCGTCTACTTCATAGGAGCCGAACCATGTGAGGACTTCAAATTCGGGGTTTATCTTGTTCTGTGTGCGGTTGTTGTTGTCTGTGCGCCCTTCGTTGCGGTTCTGGTTGCGGTTCATGCGGTTGTTATCAGCACGACCAGAACCACGACGGTCTTGGGAAGGCTGTTTGCCTATCCACCACGACTTATCTTCACGCGCGTCGTCATCGAACATAAAGGCGTATGGGGCAACACCACCGCGACCTTGCTGTGCCTTTTTGAACATCAGAGAAAGACGTTCCCACTGTCGCAAGATCACCCAATCAGCACCTTTGGGGTTTGATGGGCGGTTAGGTTGCAGGTTCATAGCACCCAACGGGACAACGACATCATCGAAGTCTAAGGGTGTGAGAACAGGGCCACGGTAGTATTCTTGGTCAACAACTTTTGGCTCAGGGGCTTGTGGTATCGGATTACCGTCAGAATCTTCTGCTAATGTGCCATCAGGATTTGTCTTATATGTGACAGGTATCGCATCGGGCATGTCTTGTTCAAGGCGCACCTTCATCGAATCGGTGACGTATGACATCAACCCAACAGATACGCCATGAATACAACGCAACTTGTTCAATCGGTGGTATGTCGGGCGCAAATCCATACGCTTTTGTGACATGTGCCACTCAACAAGCTGTGCCGACTGACGCGCCTTTTCAGCATCTTTGGGGTCGTCGTAATGGCAAGAAACCAATGGCACATTGTTGAAAATCGTAGAAGTCGTCCGAACAGATATGGTGTCCACAAGCCAATAAGGGCATTGGACATGCAAGTTTGCTGAACCATCCCAAGGACCATCACGCTGAGGCAAATTACCACGGAACATCTGCTCATACATTTCGTGGTCGTCATTCATACGTGTGCGAGCAGTAATACCGTCGTCATAAAGACTGGTAACCATCTCTATGATGTCTGCTTGCTCGTCAGCGTCGAAGTCTAATGGTCGTGGTAGTGCAAAATTCATAAAAACCTGTGGTTTAATAAAAACACATCGAAAATACCTTTAGTCATCCGAAATATAGATTGGAATATTTATTATGTCAAATTGGAATATTCAACGCTTTTTGGAATATTTATTCACATACTGCTTGGGAGTCATACCATATCGCTCCTTAAACTTGCGAGCATAATGATACTCACCCCAAAACTTCAACTTACGAGCAACCCAAGAATATTCCTTACCTTTACGGACATACTTAATGCTCTGCTTAAGACGCTCACGTAGAGTAATATCCACAGGGTTAAAGTTGTGCATATTCAAAGCACGACGACGCGCCCACGGAAAAGCACGTAACACATCAGCAATCGTAACGCTTCGCAGGTAATTACCACGCACCCACGACTCCAACTGTTTCATACGCTCAGGAGTATACTTAACAGGTCTGCCAGTGGGATTCTTCACCATAACACTCTTTCTCCATAATCGGTAAGGTGGCAACGAGGGCATTATTGTGAGGAAATATAGGGATATTTCGTAAGTTGTTGGAAATGCGAGAGATAAGTATAGCGAGATGTAAATGGGGGAACCTTAGATTTTCGCTCGCGGAAGAAGGCCCCCCTGCCGTGGGGGAAGGTCGAGGTGCGGAGGCGGACACTTGAGGAGTTGTTCATATGTTCACGCCTTCAAGCGTGCGATCATTAGGACTTCTAATATATTTTGTAGAAATATCCTGTCTCGCACCGTCAAAACGCGGTATTTTTTCAGGAAAACTTATAGATCAACATACTTTTTTGGCCTATTCTGCGCCCTTATTCCGCGTCATAACGAAAAAATGGTGTGATATTTGGCGTGTTTTTGCTGGCATTGTGTGGGGTTTGGCGGTCTGGAGTGCCTGGCATCGTGTGGGGTTTGGCGGTCTGGCTGGGTTATGGCTGGCGTGTCGCGTGAGGATCGCGCGTGGGTTTGTGCGTGGGTTTTCCGATGTATCGAGTGCGACATATCGGAAATGCAAGAAAGTATGCGGAGCAAGAAAAAAGCCCAAGTGTATTAAACACAAGGGCTTGTGTGGATTTTTAGCCGTGGCTAAATTATCTTTTCAGCCAATGCTAATATTTTCGAATTCTGCTTTTTGCTTTTTCTGTGTATTTGGTGACGGTCTTATGGTGTGCATTGTGTGGCCTATCTTTCGATCTGGTCTTGTAGATATTTAATATGCTCGTATGCCTTGTAGACTGTTGTGTTTTCGTGTCTTGCTTCGTGTTCTGTCTTCTGGGCAATCGCTTTTAATTCCTCGCGCGTGGTGGTTTTTGTAATGGTGTGATTTCCTATTGTCCACCCTAAAATAAAACCGTCATGGTCTTCCTGGCTTTCTGTTGTATTTTCCAGCCAGTTTTCAGCGTACCAAACACCGCCGCTATTAGTGTCTGACGTTTCGGTGATCGCGTGTATTTTTTCTTGGATTTCTGCACCTTCGGCTTGTGCGTCGTGGTCGATATATCGCCCACTGTGGTTGCTCCCGTCCCACTCTACGGTCATTAGGCTGTATAATTTATCTAGCAGTGGGTGTAACTCATCAATAATCGTGTTTATTTCTGTTGCTGTCATATTCGGGTTAACTATCCACTGTAATTCCCTGCCGTGCCAAACATCCGCGTCTATTCCTCCCCCTGTATTATAATCTGTATGTGCATAAATTTTTCCTGTGTCTAATCTCAGCGCAATATGTGCCTTTTGTGGCGTGTTCTGCCCTTCATATTGGTGAAATAATGGGTGTAATGGTGCATCGTCGCCTGTTTCAAGATAATGTACTGTGGTGTTCATTGTGTTGCCTCCTGTTTTGGGTTACCTCGAATATAATAAAACACTTTCGCAGGTTTCGCTAAATTTTTGGTGGGTTGCGTGCGCGTGTGTGCATTGTGTGGCCTCTTATGGTATAAAGATAATGTGGTCCAGTTCTCCGGTTGGGTTGTTCCTTCGGTATATTTTCCCGTCTGTGTAGGCTTTTAGCGATTTATTGCCCTGTGTGTTCATTGTAAATTGTGGGGTTCTGTTTATCTTGTGATCTATATCTAAGCATCCAAGACAAAACCATGCATCCTCTGCGGTCATTGGTTCTTTGGTTCTGTATGTCATTGTTTATCCTCTTTGGTGTTTGGTGTGTGTGGTTTATCTGCCTGGCGCGTTGTTGGTGGTGCTCGTGGCATTTGTGCACTTCTCCTTATACGGGGCAAATAGTAGCTATTGGCGTGATGCCATAAAAATATGTTTCAAGATCTTCCTCTGATGCCACAAAAAACGCGTATTGTTTTGGGTCGTCGGTTGCTGTGGGGTCATAAACAACATAATGGTCTTTGCGTGTCTCGAATGCTTTTGCCTGTGCTATTGTGTATGCTTTGCTTCTGGTCATTGTCTTATTTCCTTATACTATACTCCATATTTCGCGCATTTGGCGGTCATATAGTGTGATGTTTCCGTGGTCGTTTATCTGGACAAATGCGTCCGGCATATCTGGTCCATCAATATTTACAATGGTCCCGTCTTGTATTTCCTGCTCTATGCTTTCAATGCTGGGCCAAAACCCATAGTCTGATCCGTCACCTTGATGCGCTCCAAAATAGCAATATGGCAGGGCGTGTTCGTTCAGTGCGTCGAATAGTCCGACAATGTCCCACTGTGCGTCTTCGGATTCATAATAACCTTCATCACCATAGGTTGTGCTGTTTTGGTTTTGCTCTATGTCTTTAATTAGCTTGGTGTGTGTTCCGTCGTCTATGCGTTTGAGTTCTTCCAGTAATACTGGGATCAAATCCTCATTCCTCATTGTTCCGCGTGATATTGAACCAATTTCTGCTTTCATTGCCTTACCTCCTTAAACTTATCAATCAAATACTGGACAAGTGCCTCACTGCTCCTAAACCTTAACCAGTGTAAAAATTCGCGATCTTGTACACTATTACCCACGTTCAACAGGGTCTTGAGTGTTTTTTGATTTCTGTGTTTATTCGTCACCATCCCCTCCGTACGCGCTTTCAATCTTCTCTCCGCAGTCATCACAATAAAGGCTCTCATCTTCCCAGTTTGCATCATAGGCCACAATTTCAAATCCGTACCCTTCTTTGTTGGCGCACTCTGGACACAAAACACAATGGTTATCGTCCATGTAATAAATGGGGTACAATCCCGGCCAGGCTGTATGTGGTAGCTTGCCGTCTTTGGTCCTTATTTCGTCTATGTTCATCGGTTTAGCCTCCTATATAATTAAAATCTTGCCAGTATAACCCAATGCCTTGGTGATTGCTTCCAATGCCCCACTAATTGCCGTATCTCCTGCCCCGCTAATACTTCTGTCAAGTTCAATGCCTGCAGAGCGTAAAGCATCGCCCAATGCCGCGCTTTCTTTGTGATAACCATAGCCACCGGCTGAGCCATTACCAGCACAATGCAAGCCCTTATGCCGACTGTGACACCATATAGAGCAAAAAACCACGGATGCACTATTTGAGCGTCCCATATACCAACGCACGGTGATAGGGTTAAACAATTCACCCTTATACAATGCGACAACGTTTTTTTCGCTGACCGTTTCTTTGTTGTGTCCGTGGTTCCTGCCGTTTTCTTGTGGGTTTTTTATCGTGGCTTTCATTGGTTTAACCTCCTGTAAATGTGTGTGACGTATTTTCGGCGCATCGAGCGACGTTTGCGCCATTTGCGGATTATTGTTATAATATTCAAGCTGGCTTCCTCCTGGTTGGGGTTGCTGGTTGTTTTGGGCCGGTTCACTATTGCGAGTAGTGGACCGGCCTTTTTTTGTTAAAAATCACAACTTGAATATATGCCCTTTTCCTCAAAAGTCAACAGTTTTTGGTGTTTTTATTTTGCCCTAAGTCGTTGCCCTACAATACATTAGAACGGTTACTTGAACGATTGTTCATATGATTACATTTTGAAATGTGGACACAAAAAAGCCCCCACGACACTAATGGCCTGGGGGGTGATTCTCGCTAACGAAACTCGCTAACGAAACTACCCATACCACCTGTCGTGTGTATTACCGAAGTCCACATCCCATACGCCACGTCTAAATATCTGCCTACCAAATATCGCCAACAGCACCAACGCTATCGGATTTCCAATGCAGTTCCATATCGCCACCGCATAAAATGCCCTGCGTCTGCGCCTGTGCCATAGGTCGTCTGGTGTGCCAGGGTGGATTGTCTTGTCTCCCCACGATGCGTCACCCCATCCCCAAGTGTATAGGAACCACGCTGATATGATGCCACCGATGGTGCTGTATATCCCCCACGCGATTGCTATTGTTGTTAGGGTCATTGGGTTATCTTTCGCCTGTATTTTCGGTGTGATATATAATAGGGGTCTGGTGCTTGGTCGCCTACATTGTCAAGCGTTGTGATTTGCCATCGCGGTTCATCATTCCACCCATTAGACATTTCCACTTCATCACCCTCTTGGATAATATCACCTTTTTCTAAATACAGGTAATCACCTCGTATCTTAGCCATCACTCCCACCTTTCTGTGCCTCGTCCAGATTGTCAATCGCGTCTTGAGCCATATTCTGCCAGATATTGCACATTTCAGGGTCTGAACCTGCATATTTTCGCAACACCTCCACACAATCGCGCATTGCGTAATAAATTTTCTGCGCATCTGCACAAGACTTCTCGTAACCGTGTTCCTCTGTGTAATGCCCACCGTCACCGTGAATGACTGCAAGGATGTCGCGCATTGCGTCACGCTCTGCCTCAGCTTTAGCTAATGCCTTGCTGAGATTGTTCCAGTCTCTGCCACTCGCGCGTTCCCGTTTTAACTGTGCCAACTCTGCCTGTGCGTCACATCGCAATTCCTCTGCTCTGTCTCGTGCGTTGCGCTCTACATTAAAATCTTTCTGCAACTTTTCTGCCTCTGCCTCTGCGCTTATTCTTGCTGTGCGCTCCGATTTAAAATGTCGCGCCCAATCATTGGACGATTTTTTGTATTCATCACGCTCGCCCACCAACTTCTCGATGTGTGGGCGCACATCCAAATCTATAAATCTTTTCACGCTATAAGTAACCTCAGGGATAAACCTTGCAGTAGATGCTTCACGCAACTCCCCCATTATCGCGTCAACACTCACAGATTCCACCTCTGCGCCTCCTGTCGATACCATAGGCGGAGTCGAATCGCGCCCATCAGATACATCCTTACTACTTTGTGGTTCATCCTGTGCCTCCTGTGTATCGCCCTTTAATGGCCCTCGCAATCTCAACTTGCTCCACGCCTCATCAAACTCACGCTCTCGTCGTTCCTGCTCAGACACTATGCCCTGAGTGTGGATGTGGCTCACCTCCTCCGTATCACCCGTGTCGATACGGGCATTAATAAGTAGGTCTTGTAATTTTGTGCATCGCTCACCATTGGTGGTAGTCTCTACCAATATCCCAAGCACATCACATAGCCCGTTGTGGGCTTGTTCGAGTGCCTCAATACGCCTTTTTAATTTCATATCCACACCAAGAGCGTTGTACGCCCCTGAAGAACTATTTCCTATTGGCATTGTTTTCTCCTGTTTGTTTTAATTTTCTCCACCCAAAACGATTCCACGATTCTATCGCATCCACCACATCACACAGCGCGTTGTGGGCTTTGTCGAGTTTCTTGAGCGTATCGTGATACAGATTGATCTGGAATGATTGTAACGCACTCACGCAACCCTCCAACTCATCAATGCGCTCAACCAGCAATTCGTTGCACTGGTCGAGATTGTATATGCGATGTTCAAGTTCTTCATTCATTCGCGTGTTCGCACCCACGTTTACATCTACTTGCTTCTCAAGTCTCTCTATGCGCCCACTTCGCAACTCAGACAATCGCGCCAACCCATCAACTTGTAATTGCAATGCATCAATGCGCTGTTCAAGTTCTTCATTCGTTGCCATCTTTAAACCCTCTCGTTAATATGCAAATAAATAACTATTATTGTCAACAATAAAGTTGTAAATGGTATATTTTTATTTAAAGTTGCCCCATTTGTCGGCAACAATAATCTTCATATCTCGTTGCATCTGCAATGCTTCGTTGTAGCTGTCGTCACCAAGAAATGTTCTTAACTCATTCGGGTGAACCATCCTTACCAACTCTCTGTCGTGGACACCATGCCCTGTCAGTAAGCCTTTGCCTCCCTCTTTAACATTGATGCTCCAAAGGTCAAAGTTGGTGGTATATCTCAGCAACGTATCACCCAACTTTACCATTGCCTCTACCTTTACTGTTGGTACACCAAAGCCTGATGTTCTTATTGGTGGTTCAAGTATGCGTATTATCTGCGGTGGGATTTTCATACCGCTACTGTCTGTGCCGATAACGTGGTAATATTCGTCTACCATAATGTCGCTCAGTCGTGACACTGTGACTTTTTTATCTGGCATTGTTCCCCCTATACGTTTAAAATTTGCCTTTTAAGCATATTTTCTTGTGCGCGTTTCCTTACTACTATTGGTTCTAATTTTTGCATGATAAGTCTGCCCCTTTCGCTCAATCCCCCTTTGCGCTCTAATTTCGTAAACTCTCCAAAGCAAGCAACGATTAGGGTGATTGCGTCTGTTCCCACAGGGTCGTTGTTTAATTCTTCCTCCGTCACACCACGGTTAATCTTTGCCCTCTCGACCGCTTCTTCTGTACTTAATCTTGACCTCTCAGCTTTTAGGTTGGATGCCTGAGATTTTAACACCTCCATGACGTTTTTTAATCGCTCCCTCTCCTCAATGTTTTTTTCATAAATAGGCCCATTTTTCTTTCCTGTTTTTATGATACGGTTTATCTCTGCTTGCTTGCTCCCTGTTTCACATATTTGTTTCCCAAGTTTCTTGCTTGTCTCCAAATTACTATCTAACACCTTGCGTATACGTAACAATTCCTCCGTCATTGTCTACCCCCTACGGTATTGCCAACATGTGATTTCTGCGTCCTTCACGATCTCCAATAACACACAACTCGTCAAACAGTTCCATATCAATGAACGCCTCTTGTCCTGTCGTCCACCGATTCTCCCACAGGCGCAGATATTCCGATGGGCGTGTCTCTGCTCGTGCCGCCGCAAGAAACTCTGGTGTGTGCCAGGGCATACGTGCCACGTGGTCCCAATATGCAAACGTGCTACCATCCACATAACACGGCAAATCTTCCAAGCCTTTCGCCTTGATACCCATATATTCTTCTGTCTCAGTGTCAGGCTTAAGGCATCTCTCATAGATTCCGTACAGAAGGTTAGATATTCCATAATATCCTGCATACGTCACAACTAAGCGCGTTGAGTGTGGTATGGTAGGGATTGGTTGCATTTCTTCCCAAAAATTCTCATCCTCTACCGTTTTATATCCCCATATTTCATCAAACACCACCAAGCTGTTCTGTGCTCCTGCCTCACCTGCGGAGTCAACTGCAAGTGCTTTTATGGTTGCGTAGGGCAGTCGATTTTTTTGGTGGCGGTCTGTCTTTGGGTCTGCTAACTCAATAATATCGTAATTGTGTCTCAGCACCTCATTGTCGTATCGTTGTTTGTTTTTCATCTTCAACCAATCCAGCGACTTATAAATTCTATCAAACATTCGGCCTGATGATTGGTCTTTGTCATTAGCACAAGAATAAATTTCCCCCCCAAAGTGTCGCGCCCAAGCGTAGGCAATACCTGCGGCGATTTCTGTCTTGCCCGACTTTTTGGGCATTGACAATATTACAGTCCTGTATGGCATGCGCCCATCTTTGCGCGGAGTGAATACGTGATTAAGTATGCGCGTCTGAAAATCCTCCAACTTCATGGGTTTGCCCGTTTCTGGTAGCACATAATCATTCGCCAATATGTGGGCAATCTTGTTTTGATATTTTCTTGGTGGCATCCTTAATCCTCCTCCTCGTGCATATTTATTTGTTCGTAATCGCCATAATCTTCGATGACTTTATCGACGTGATACCCACTATTCATCTCTAAGACACCCCTATTGTTAAACATGTAATCGTGTGACCAAGGGCCAAACATTTCATGACCCTCGTGTTCTTCAAGGACTTGTCTTAAATTCTGGTTGCCACGCCGTTTTTTTAAATCGTCTGGTTTGGCATCATACTCTGCAAGCGTAGAAGCATAAATCCACCCCGAATAAGAATTGTAACCCAAGTAATAATTTTTCTTACACGTTTTGCAGGTCATATTACTGTCGCGTCCCATATCATTCTTAGCCTTTTGTTTTATTGTTCATACACTCTAACATCAAGTCTATAACGTCTGTCAGTGCTACCGCTATGTCTTTGATGGCAACTTCGTTCCGACAATGCCGTAGCGTATCATTACCAAGCCCAATCCTGTCTATGTCTTGCATCACCAGATCGCATCGGGTTCTTGTTCTTTCCAGTCTACTTATTACTTCAGAGTGTTCCATATCAATACCCCGTTATCTTATTGGTTGATCGTTCTTCCCGAAACTCATCTCTCGGCTTTGGAGGTTTAGACCTTTCCATCTCTGCCATTACCAACCATATCGCCTGTGTAACCTCTGGCATAGACTCCTGAGTGATCTCCTGACGCGCCACCTTGTTCTTGAAATTGCTCGGCAGATACAGTCTTGGTACGGGTTTGTCGTCACTGCCCACAATTTCCTCGCCCGTATCAGGGTTTCGTGCGTTGGTTGCCAATATGTTCTCTATGCCCCTGTGTGCTGACTCAGCGTGGGGGATTGCCATTGTCCTTACCGATGCTGTCATGCTCTTGTCTCTGAATGTTGCCCATCGCGCCTTGCACTCTGCCCTGTGCATGTCCTTCTGGTATCGCGTAAGACCTTCTAAGCGTTGCAATGCTTGAGACAAGTGTATAGGCTGGTCGGGTGCGATCACCTGCGACACGTAATACCTGTCCTTCAGGGCGATGATCTTGTCAAACAACTCGTTAGCTGTTGCGCTCTCTGCCTCGTCGATAATGACATACACCCTCTCATCGGGCATATCGCTACGACTGTAATACACCCTCTCTGCCAACACACATGCGTAGCCATGCCCCGTCTTTCTGTTTTGCATTGCCGCGTCGGGATATGTAGCCCCTACCCATACGCGCCTTGCCTCTAAGTCGTAAATCAGTGGGTTGCCATCATCGTCGTGACCCAACATTGGCGAGTGGTATCGAAGTATCAGCCCCCCGTCAAATCGTTCCGTCGCTAAATGTATCAAAACAACTCCTTCCCAAAAAATGTCAATGGTCTGCTGTCACAGCTTACAAGCAACTCTTTAGCCTTTTTGCCGTGTTTTTTTCGCATCTTGTTCAATGCTACCTCTTTGATCTGCCTGATGCGCTCTCTCGTAAGGCATAGACGTTTACCTATGGCATCTAAACGCTCACCCATATAGAAGTAGCTGTATATCACCTCTGCCTCACGAGCAGACAACAACTCCAACATCTGCGATATACTTTCACTCATATCGTCATACACATCGTCGTTACAGGGTATTTCTTCTGCATAGTCCGTGTCATACTCCGCACTGCCCCTAACAGGTGGTGAGTGGCCTGTCACAGCACAGTTGTATTGGTGGTCATCCCACCCCAAATCAATAGCACATTCGTACAAGTCCATACCCGTTGACTTGGAATGGGCGATGAGCACTTGGTAGTCTTTGATGCGATTGACAGGCTTATGCACAACAAGGTCTTGTTCCATACACCGCATTATGCACCGATCTATCCACCAGCGGGCGAATGAGATAAACTTCAGGTTACGTGACTTGTCAAATCTTCTTGACGCAATAACAAGACCTTCCATACCTGCACCTACTAAGTCTTGCATTTCGACGCTTCTCGCCTTTTGCTTGTGTGCCTCCCAATACATCTTTGCCCTTGTGAGAGCAAAGGGTATGCTTGCCTCTACCAACTGGTTTTCTGTCATATCCTTCTCATCTGCCAATGTTGGTGGCACGTAGTCTTTAATTCTTATCATTGCCTGCCCCTAATAAACGGTTATCACTCTCTGGTCTGCATCGACCAACAATGTCATATCTCCCGACTTGTAAACCTCCAGACCTGTTGGCTTCGTGTCGTAATGCTCTGCCGTTCTTGTGATGCCCACAAGTTGGTCTATGGCGTGTCGTCTGCTGGCACCATTAAACCTTTTGATGTATTGGTCTACTGCGTGTTTGGTGATATACCATCGTCCTGTCATGGCAATGCCAGTATTGAGCGTGAGTGGATGCCTTCTGAATAACTCGGATGGTGGTGGTGTTGCAACGACTCGGCACATGCGTATATCGCCATAGCTTCAGCAATCACTACGTCGATGTGCTTTGTCTGTTTGTTCTTCTTAATACTGAACCCTCGCTCACCGGCTCTTGCCACTGCCCATGAGTAGTGGTTGCGTCGTATATTATCCGTGTATTGGATATACTTTTTTGACCTCATGTGCTCATGCAACACGTTACTAAATGCCACATTTTCTGATGATTGGTTGATCTTTCGTAACAAATGCTCATACCCCTCGTTGACAAGTCGTTGCGACTCACTGATAAATTGGTAGGGGTCAAATGCCAAGCATCCGATACGTTGGTTTTTTAATAGGTGGGTCAATGTGGGCAGTACCTGATTGGGTATGTTTACGGGTGGTTCCCAAATACGATGCCCCCACAATACCATACGATCTTCTTCTTGGTACACACCTGCCAATGCCGCCGTGTCTCGCTCTGTGGCGATGTCCAAGCCCAGGTAAATTACAGGGTCACTCATAGCGCACATGTGTTTTGGTTAAATGTGGGGTTGATTGTTGATACGATTAGCATTTCTTCAAGTTTGGCTTGGTGTGTTGGATATGCGTGTGCTTCATCAAATGCTATCCGGCCCTCTAATGTGTGTTGTCTTACTCGCTGTTCTGGATTAACACTCTGCCCTACATACACAATCTCTCCTTGGTTCGACAAAAAGTATAAATACCCCATTGTCATATCATCCTCTACGCGAATTTTAAACATTTCTTTCGATAGCTGTTTTTCCAAATCTTTAATATTCATTCTACCCCCCATACGCTGACGATTGTTCTCGGATTTTCTTTGTCTTGAAACTTTCTTGCCTCCATAAGCACGACTTGAGAATCATCTTTATACACAACCTTGTTGATCGCATCGCCCACAACTTTTACGAGATTGTCTAAGTCGGGTGTTGCCGTTGCTCTTCTCTCTACGTGGAATGTCATCGTCACGCACACTGGACACTCAAAAGGCTTTTGTTTGGCTTGTAGCATTGTTATGTGTGCGATCTGCTTTATACGATCTTCTGCTTTTTTCGTGGCATCAGGGGTGTATGTGGTAGATTTGTTGCCCCTGCGAACTGTGCGTGGTCTTTGCTTGGGTTGTGGTTTGCCCGGTATCGTAAATGTTATCAAGTGGTTTCTCCCGTATCATCCTGTGTGCTGTTTCGTAATCGGTGTCCCATTCCTTCGCTAAAATCCTCACAAAAGGCACTGTCAACCCACGATCTACCAACTTTTCATAATTGCGTGGACCCTTACGTCTGAGCCGATAGTTGGGTTGCTGTGTCAGGTGGTGCACATATGGCGCAATCTTCATTTAAACCTCCTATTCACATACACGATGTCTGGTATTTCTCTGTCGCTGAACAATGCCACCTTGTAGTGCGTGTTAGCGAAATATGCCATTGCTTTCTCAGCGTTTGTTGGTTCGTCCTCGCTCGTTCCCACTTCTTCCATCTCTCGTAGCAACACTGCCCCTGACTGTGGTGTCTGTCTCCCGTATATCTTCACCATTAGGCCACCCCTTCTGTGGATGCAATGCCCCTATCGCTGTTGTCGGGTTCTTCGGGTTTACTATCACTGTTAGCCTCCAATATGTTTTCGATCTGTCCCCATACCCCTGCGCCCATCAGACTTCTGATACAAAACTGACGACGCTCTGCGTCACCTGCTGTCAATGCGTTGTGTATGACGATGCACCTGCGCCTACGTGTCTCCTGTGCATCCATACACATATTTTCTTCACCGTGTGACTTGTTCCACCCTGCTAAACTTTTGTCTGCTCTCGACCAATCCAGCTTGTCGTATAAGTCGCCTATTGTCATAGTTGCACTCCTATTCAGAATTGGTATATCGTGCAATGGTCATCTTGGTAGTATGGTTCAATCATAGTTGCCTACCTTGTTTGAATGACTCTATCATTCGTTCACGCTCTCTCTCGTAATACTGCTTCATACGCCACTCCAATCGTTGCACATCTTCAGGCGTTAAATGCGGTGGTTTAGATTTAAGCATCATCCGACACCTTCCCGACTTCCACCAATGAATCCCGTTTTCCTCACCGTCATACTCTATCTTTGTACCCCTGTTACCGTCTGCATTTGCCCACCAATGCGCCTCTGAGCGTATGTCTGGTGGTGTGTCGCTGGCAGTAAGCGCAAGGGCAGTCTTTCCAATCATTCTGGCAATGTCATAAGCCATTCCTCGTAACCCTCCACAGTCATCCTACGCCATCCAAAATTATCACTCAGTCCATACACCATCACCGTGTCGATGTCGAAGTTTGGGAACACGTAATACGCCTTGCATCCCATACTCTGCGCTTGCTTGCGATACATCTTGCCAGCAAACGTATAACTGCTCTTAGCCACCTTTTCCCAATAGCTGGGCGTTTCATATCGGGGCCACGTTTTCAGGTCTATAAGAGCAACAGGTGTGTCTCCACGAAACTCTACTTGGTCGATGTCGATGACGTATTGGTTAGGATGTCGGACAAGACCTTTGCGCCACTGCGTATATTCTGCTTCTAATAAGTTGCTACGCAATGAGTTTATTATCTGGACATTGTTTGGCATCTTTGTGTCTCCTGACAGAGTACGTACCTCGCACAGCTTTTCAAATCTTTGATATAAATGTGGTATTGTTTATATCGGTCTGGTCAAACGGCAATGATTGAAGTTGAGATTTAAGATTGTGTAACGCATCCAAAAGGCTACCCAAGTGTCGCGTGTCCACATAGACACCGTTCTTTGTCCGGTGATACTTGCCATCATCACCTTGCAAAAACAACCGCAAATCCAAACATTCATTGCCATACTGCTTTACCATTGACACCCTAACCTGCGCTCTACCTTTTTCCTGTGCTATCCACATATTTCCCTCCAAGACGGATTTATCCAAACCCTCCAAAAACAGAGTACGTACCTCGTTGGGAGGAGACAACCC
>Ga0208644_1001008_pt1 | contig 24370 bp, 35 predicted proteins | sample VirMetDEL_Nov_18_FD_184517 | JGI IMG/M metagenome (GOLD analysis project Ga0208644, IMG submission 184517) | Aqueous microbial communities from the Delaware River and Bay under freshwater to marine salinity gradient to study organic matter... | ecosystem: Environmental > Aquatic > Marine >...
CGATAAAGTAAATAGTAAAATAGATTATTTATTAGAAAAACTAACAGAATTTAATAAACAAAAATAGAGTTATGAGAGGCAGACAAAAAGGTCAAACCAAAAGAATGAGCAAGATTAAAGATGCAGCAATTGCACCTTACGAAATTTACATAGAAGAAGATCAGTATGTTTTAGTGGATACTGAAAAAGACAAACCAGTAGGATATTTTAGTAGACTAGATAGTGCTATTCACAAAATATCTCGCTTAAGCTTGGCTAACCAAAAAGATGATTATACATTAGCGGGCTTTATAGAGAGTTATAATAATATAAAAAATAAACTAACAGAACCTTTTAAAAATATTTAATATGGAATGTCCAATTATACCCTTAGGAGATAAAATAGTAATTCTTCCACAAGAAGAAGGAGAACAAACTTACGGAAATATTATTATACCTGATGCAGGTCAAGAAAAACCAGAAATGGGAACAGTATTGGCCGTAGGTCCTGGTAGAATAAGTACAGACGGTACTTTAATCCCCAACAGAATTGAAGTAGGAGCTACAGTAATGGTACCTAAATTTGGTGCTCAAGTAGTAGTAGTAGAAAATGAAACATACATTATGGCAAGTGAAAATGATGTATTAGGAATTATAAAACAAAAAGAAGACAATGAGTAAAATTATCGAAACGGGCTCTGATTCAAGAGCGAAATTATTAAGTGGTGTTGAACAATTAGCCAATGCAGTTGTTACAACATTAGGACCTAATGGGCGTAACGTAGTAATTGCACAACAAGGAGGTAATTTACCCCAATCAACTAAAGATGGTGTCACAGTTGCAAAAACAGTTACACTAAAAGACCCAGTTGAAAACTTAGGTGCACAAATGGTTAAACAAGCATCTATCAAAACAGCTGACAATGCTGGTGATGGTACAACTACAGCTACATTATTAGCTAAAGAGTTAATCACAGAAGGAATGAATCATTTATCTCAAAAGCACAACGCAGTTGCTATTAAGAGAGGTATGGATAAAACAGCTAAAGAAATTGTTAAACATCTAAAAGAAATGTCTACTGATATTTCATCAGAAGAACAAATCAAACAAGTAGCTACTATTTCAGCTAATAATGATGAAGAAGTAGGTAATTTAATTGCCGCTGCTATTGACAAAGTAGGTTTAGATGGTGTTGTTACTGTTGAAGAAAGTAAATCATACGAAACAACATTAGAAACAGTTGAAGGTATGGAGTTTGACAGAGGTTACAAGTCACCTTACTTTGTAACTGACAATTCAACAATGCAAGCACAATTAGATGATCCATACGTTTTATTATATGATGGTAAAATCAGTGCTGTAAAAGAATTACTTCCAATTTTAGAAGGTGTTTCACAACAAAACAAGTCAATGCTTATTATTGCAGAAGACATTGATGGTGAAGCGTTAGCAGCTATGATTGTAAACAAAATGAGAGGTATTTTAAAGTGTTGTGCTGTTAAAGCACCTGACTTTGGAGAAAGAAGAACTCACATATTAGAAGACATAGCTGTATTAACAGGCGGTACTGTTATTTCTAAACAAAAAGGTATGCGTTTAGATAAAGCTACATTTGACCAATTAGGTACTTGTAGAGGTATAACAGTAGGTAAAGAAAAAACTACAATTGTAGATGGTAATGGTTCTGAAGAAGCAATTACATCTCGTTTAGAAGAAGTAAAAGACCAAATTGAAAGAGCAGAAAGTAATTATGCTGTTGAACAATTACAAAATAGATTAGCTAAAATGGCTGGTGGTGTTGCTGTAATTAACGTAGGTGGTTTTACTGAAACTGAAATGAAAGAAAGAAAAGATAGAGTTGATGATGCACTACACGCTACAAGAGCTGCTTTAGATGAAGGTATTGTACCAGGTGGTGGAGTTGCTTTACTAAGAGCTAAACACATGTTATGTGAAGCAAATCAATTAACTTGTGAAGGTGATGAAACAATTGGTTCAACTATTTTATTAAGTGCTATTGAAAAACCATTCATCCAAATTTTACTAAATGCGGGTATTTTAAAATACCACAATATTCTATCTGCTGTAGAAGGTAGTTTTAGTAACCTAGATAAAGAAAATTATGGTTACAACATCAAAACAGGCGAGTATATTGACATGGTAGAAGAAGGAATCATTGACCCAACAAAAGTAACTAGAACAGCACTTGAAAACGCAGTATCAGTTGCGGGAACAATGTTAATTACAGAATGTACAATAGTTGATGATCCAGAAGACGATAAAGAAGCGGATCCAATGTCAATGATGGGAATGTAATGGATATAGTATTAAATTACATATTTATAGGCTTTGCTTGTACTTTTTTATTAGATTTTGCGTCAGACAAATATGCAGACCACCCATCATTCGAAAATGTGCCTGAGTGGAACTGGGGAGCTAGAATAATGTTTATATTATTTTGGCCCCTAGGTACTGCTTTATTCATCTATACATTTATAAAGGAGTATTTTAATTAATGAAGTTATTAAACACACACCCAGTAAAAAAGTCAGATTTAGGTTTCCACGGAAACCTTTTTGGCGGAAAATTACTAGCATGGTTAGATGCTAGTGCTGCGGGTTTTGCGTGTGAATTTTGTGACACACCTAGAATGGTTACAATTTCAATTGACAAATGTACTTTTAAAAGACCAGCTAAAGAAGGTCAACTTATTAAAATATATGGGGCTGTTGAAAAAATAGGTGATACAAGTATAAAGTTGAAATTAGAAGCAAGATCACACAATGTTTATAATGGTAAACAAAATATTGTATTAGAAACATATATTACATTTGTTAGAATAGATGAACAAGGTGAAGCTATACCAATCAGCGATAGAGTTAGAAATAAATTATTTTTAAAAGACGAGTAAATGGAGTTATGGGTAGAAAAATACAGACCTCAAATATTAGAGGATTATGTAGGTAATGAAATTATTAAAAATAAAATAGCAGATTATCTTACACAAGGATCTATTCAAAATCTATTGTTCCATGGTGTTGCGGGTACAGGTAAAACCACACTAGCTAAATTAATTGCTAAAAACTTAAATTGCGATTTATTATATTTAAATGCTAGTGATGAAAGAGGTATAGATACAATTAGAGAAAAAATCATACCATTTGCTTCAACTATGGGCTTTAATGATGTTAAGATTGTTATATTAGATGAAGCAGATTATTTAACACCACAAGCCCAAGCTACATTACGTAACACAATAGAATCATGTAGCGCTACAACCCGTTTTATTTTAACTTGCAATTATTTAGAACGTATAATTTCTCCACTACAGAGTAGATGTCAAACATTCGAAATTACACCACCTTCAAAAAGTGAAGTTTATTATAAATGTCAAGAAATTCTAACTAAAGAAAAAATATCATTCTACGAACAGGGTATAGAGGATGTAATTAATACACATTACCCCGACATTAGAAAAATAATTAATACAATACAAGGTTCTATTGTAGATGGTCAAGTTAAAATTGATGATAACTCACTTAAAAATACACAATTAGGTGATCAAATAGTAGAAGCATTAGAGAAAAAACTTAAATTATCTGTTATAAGACAAATGTTAGCAGATTCGGGTGCTCGTGAATTTGATGGGTTATTTAAAGTATTATATGATAATGTTAGCAAATATACTAACAGGGAAGGAGAAGCAATACTAATTATTGCCAAATACCAGTATGAATACACATTTGTATTAGAAAAAGAAATATGCATAGCAGCAATGTTAAATAAATTATTAGAAATATGTTAAAAGTAGAAGTTAAAAAAGGTAATATTAGTGGTGCCCTTAAAATACTTAAGAAAAAATTTAGAGATACTAAAACACTTAAAAAATTAAGAGATCGTAAACAATATACCAAACCGTCTGTAGCAAAAAGACAAGCAAGAGAAAAAGCAATAGCAAGAGACAAATACAGAAGAGATAATGATGAATAACCCACAACAACCCCAAATGAATATAGATTTCAGCCAAACATCAGCTGAAACATGTGAAAGTTGCGAAAACGAAACATTCGTACAAGTGTATCAAATGCGTAAATTATCAGCATTACTATCCCCTACAGGACAAGAAGCTATGATCCCTGTTCAAGTATTTGCTTGTGCAAAATGTGGGCATATCAATAAAGGTTTTTTACCTAAGGAATAATGAACCCATTTGATCACATTAAAAACCTACATACTAAAAGACGTACTTGGGACGACTTTAATGATGAAGAAAAAAAATCATTTAACGTTTTTATCATAAATAAAGGTTTAAGTATGAACCCTAACTATCTAGGAATAGTTAATATGGTTCAAAATTTTACAGGTTTAAATCAAGTTATATCACCTAAAGAGGTATTCAACATTTACTTTAACCTGCTTCCAAACAATTTTAAATTTTATAAATGGATCAAAGGAGCTAAAAGTAAAAAAGATAAAGAAAAAGCAGAATATTTGGCTATGCACTTTAAAGTTAGTACCAGAGAAGCATACGATTATTTAGATATTTTAGATAAAAAAACAATTAATTCAATACTAAAAAATTACAAAAATGAATCACAAAGAAAGGCTATATAGAGCTCTAAAAAGCGAATGTGAAGCAAACATCAATGAAGCTTTACTTACAATGGATATGTGTTTTAATAATGCAACTGCTATTGGTGAACACACATCAGAACACTTTCTAGAAGAAGCAAGCAAGTCATTAACCAAACTAACAGATGCTAGAGATAGATTAGATACATTAAGAGAATACTATAACGATTCTAGTTTTTTTAATAAACAACAACGATTAAATGACTAATTTTAACTTTACAGAAGAAGATAACAAAGCAGTAGAATGGTGTGAAACTAACTACCCCGAAATGACTGCTGAGTATAAGAAAATTATGATGGAACAGTATATTGTATTCTGTAAAAAACATCGTAATTACGGTACTGGTAATATAAACGTAGGTACTAATTTAGAAACTGATGGTGATGTTAAATTAGCATTGACAGGTTTATGGTTTAGATTAAATGATAAAATTCAACGTTTAAAAAATCTAGTTGTACTAGGTGAACCAGACACAGTAGGTGAATCTATACAAGATACTTTCCAAGATATGTCTGTTTATGGAATTATCGCCCAAATTGTACAACAGAAAAAATTCAAATAAAATGTGGGAAATATTATTAGCAACAGTACTAAGTTTATCTGCAGGAGTAAGAGAACCCAGAAATAATTCTGATGCACCTTTTGATTATGAGTTATCCTACAAACTAGAAAACCAATATAAAGAGTTAGATTTTTCTTTTCGCCATGATTATGAAAGAGAAGATGGTGATTATTTTAATGATATAAGATCAGAACTTAATTATAATAAAAAAAATATTCTTTTAAAAGGAGATTATAAACAAATAGCTTCAAAAGATTTATATCAATTTAATAGTGACGTAAGGTACCAATGGAAAGGTTTTTCTGTAGGATATGGTTTTATTTGGGATTTAGAAGATGAAAGAATTCACACACCCTCTATTGGTTACTCTAAAAAACTAACAGTAAATAAGTGGAAATTAGAAACAGAAAACGATTTATACTACACAGAACCACTAACATACCAAACAGAAGCAAAACTAACCTACAATATAACAGATAATATAGGAATAGGTTTATCAGGAAATTATATTCAAGCACTTAATGGTTACGACTATAATGCTAGAACTTTAATCACAATAAAATTCAAATAGTGGAAAATATTTTAGAAAATATCAATAATACAGTAGTACCTGAAATGGACTGGACTACCCAGAAAAATATCAGTTACACTCAATTATCTGCCTGGATGGAATGTCCACACAGATGGAAACAAATGTATATTGATAAAATAAAACAACCACCATCAATTCATTTATCCTTTGGTACAGCAATGCATGAAACACTTCAAGAATATATGGATTTAATGTACAATAAAGGTCAACAACACGCAGACGAATTTGATGCCCAAACTGATTTTCAAAAGCGTTTTATGGAATTGTATAAAGCGGATGCTGACAAATTAGGTGAAAATTTTGCTACAAAAGAAGAATTAGTTGAATTTACAAACGATGGTTTAAATATTATTGATTTTTTCTTACGCCACAGACAAGAACATTTTCAAAAACATGGATGGAAATTAGTAGGTATTGAATTACCCATTTTAATTGCACCCCATGAAGATTATCCAAATGTAAAATTAATGGGTAAGTTGGATTTAGTTATGTTTAATGAAGCCACACATAAAGTATTAATATATGATATTAAAACATCAACTCGTGGTTGGACTAAATATGATAAAGACAACAAAATAAAAACATCACAAATGGTAATGTATAAGAAATATTTCGCAGAACAGTATAATGTACCTGTAGACGATATTGATGTTAAATACTTTATTGTTAAACGTAAAATTCCAGACAACCCAAAATACCCAATAATGAAATCACGAATTCAAAAGTTTGAACCATCAAGTGGCAAAGTATCACAAAACAGAATGGTAAAAAATATGAGAGAGTTCATAGAAGATGTATTTGTGAGTGGATCTCATATGTATGACACGGACAAAATAGACACAATTTTGGCAAAAACAGATAAATGTAAGTCTAAATGGTGTCAAACATGTAGATAATATGAAAGAACGTATTTTCCCTTTTGTGATAGCGCTCTCAGCGCTATCCGTGTCTGCATCAGCGGCTTTTTATTCAGTATTCGGTTTAGCCCACCTATTTGCAGGCGCTAGCACTCAAGTAATAATAATGGCAGGTGCTTTAGAAGCTGCCAAATTAGTTGTAGCTTCCCTTTTATACCAATATTGGGATACACTTAATAAAGTACTTAGAACATACTTTATGGTAGCTACCTTTATATTAATGGTAATAACATCCGGTGGTATTTATGGTTATTTATCTGGCGCTTATCAAGAAACAGCCACACAATCAGAATTTTTAGACAGACAAGTAGCAATTATAGATTCTAAAAGAACCCGATTTATAGAATCAAGAGACGATCTTAAAATCACAGTTAAAGAATTAACTACAGCTTTAGCCAACCCTACTCAAATACAGTATGTAGATAAAGAAACAGGTCAATTGATAACCACAACCTCATCTCGCCAACGTAAACTGTTAGAAACGCAGTTAAACGAAGCAAAAATCAACCTAAACGCAGTCACTGACTCAATAGCTGTATTGGATATACGCGTGTTAGATGCGCAAATAGGCAACGAATCTGCGCGTGAATTAGGCCCACTTAAATACATGGCTACGCTAACAGGTCAACCAATGGAAACAATAGTTAACTGGTTTATGATGTTAATTATTTTTGTTTTTGACCCACTAGCTATTGCAATGGTTGTAGCAGCCAATATGGCTTTTGCTAATATAAAGGGAGTTGCAAGAGATCCTAAAGATTACGAGGTTTATAAAGAAAAAATTATTACCAAAGAAAATAAAGAAAAAATGATAAACAGCGGTAGAGAGTGGGATTGGATGGACGAAAAAAAAGAAAAAACACCCACCAAGGTTAAAACACAAGAAAAAGTAAAAAAACCTAAACCCCCAATTAATAATTCTTGGGGTAGTCCTGGAGGAGCTCGTTAGGTTTTTAAAATAGTTATATATGTATATTCGAATATAAAAATATACAAATATGGCAAAAGGTAATTTAAAACTTACAAGTGTAAAAATTGTAGACCATTTATTTGAAGATTTTAAAGTTTCATCTATTAGATATAAATTTAATCTCCAAAAACTAGCAAACAGAGCAGTACACTTGTATTTAACAGACGAAGATTTTCGAAAGAAATTACACAATCATACCGACTTAACAGTAAGCGGTAGTTTATAAAATTAAAAAAAAAGGTTATATGAAAGAAGGTTATATCCCCAAGGATCAACGTAAAAAAATCTTAATGCTTTCTGACGATATTCGAACACATTCAGGTGTGGGGAATATGGCAAAAGAAATCATAATAAATTCAGCCCACCATTTTAATTGGGTCAATTTAGGAGGAGCAGTCAAACACCCAGAAGCGGGACAAGGTTTTGATGTATCATCTGATATAAATTCTGTTGCGGGTTTAACAGATTCAGATGTTAAAGTTATAGCAACCGATGGTTATGGTGATGCTAATATATTAAGACAAATTATAGCACAAGAAAAACCAGACGCTATAGTACACTTTACAGATCCACGTTATTGGGTTTGGATGTATCAAATGGAAAATGAAATCAGACAACAGTGTCCATTAATTTTCTATACAATTTGGGATGATTTACCTTACCCAATGTGGAACAGAGAATTTTATCGTTCAGATGATATGTTACTTTGTATTTCAAAACAAACTAAAAACTTAGTAGAAAATGTACTTAGAGATCATCCAAAACCAGGACGTATACAATATGTACCTCATGGAATTGATGAAAAGAAATTTTTCCCTGTAGTGAACGATTTTGAATTTGAAGCATTTAAAAAAGAAACACTAGGAGATCAAGAACAAGATTTTGTTGTATTATGGAATTCAAGAAATATCAGGAGAAAAAACCCATCAGATATTATTTTAGCTTGGAGAACTTTCTTAGATCAACTACCAGTTGAAAAGGCAAAACGCTGCACCTTATTAATGAAAACAGAACCTGTATTTGATCATGGAACTGATTTACCAGCAGTTATTGATTCTCTATGTGATCCTGAAATTCATAAAGTAAAAATAGTTTCTGATCGTTTAAGTGAAAAATACCTGAACTATCTTTATAATTGTTCAGACGCTCACATGTTTATGACAGACAATGAAGGTTGGGGATTAGGCTTAACTGAATCTTTAACAGCAGGTAGAATGATTATAGCACCAGTACAAGGTGGTATGCAAGATCAAATGCGTTTTGAAGATGAAAATGGTGATTGGATTAATTTTTCAACTGAACACCCATCAAACGCAGATGGTAAATATAAAAAATGTGGTGAATGGGCAATGCCAATATTCCCCAAAACACGTTCAGTAAAAGGTTCACCTATGACTCCTTACATTTTTGCAACACAATGTTCAATTGAGGACGCAGCAATTGCATTAATGAAAGTTTACAAAATGGGCCCTGAAGAAAGAGAAAGAAGAGGATCAGCAGGTAGAGAATGGGTATTATCAGATGAATCAGGATTTACGGCAAAAAGAATGGGTCAAGGTTTTATTAACAATATTGATAATTTACTTGAAGAATGGAAACCACAACCTCGATTTACAGTTGTTAAAGTAGATGATTCTACTAAATTAGATAACTACAACCCAGCACCAATTAGTTTAACACCAGAATTTTTAGAAGAAATACAATCAATATGAAGCCAATATGTGTAGTATCGTGTCCAATTGACACATTTTCCGGTTACGGAGCAAGATCAAGAGATTTTGTAAAATCATTAATACAATCAAAAGGAGAAGAATGGGATATCAAAATCATGCCACAAAGATGGGGTGATTGTCCTTGGAATTTTCTGGATAAAAATGATCCACTAAGACAACGTTTTGTAGGTCAATTAACCCAACAACCAGATATTTGGATGCAGATTACTGTACCCAATGAATTCCAACCAGTAGGAAAATATAATGTTGGTATATCTGCGGGTATTGAAACTACAATATACCCTGCTGAATTTATTGATGGTAGTAATAAAATGGATTTAAATTTAGTTTCATCTGAACACTCAAAACAAGTTGCTTTAGCATCTCAATTTGAAAAAAGAGATAAAAACACCAATCAAGTTATAGGCACTATCAAGTTAGAAAAACCTATTGAAGTATTATTTGAAGGTTTAGATTTAGATAAATATTTTAAAAATCCATCTAAATTTTCTGCTCTAAGTGATGTAAAAGAAGATTTTTGTTTCTTATATACTGGACACTGGTTACCAGGTGCATTCGGGGAAGATAGAAAAAATACAGCTACTTTAATTAGAACATTTTTAGAAACTTTTAAAGGCGCGGGAAAGAAAAAACCAGCCCTAGTCTTAAAAACAAACAGAGTTAACTACTCTTTATTAGATAGAGAAGGAATCTTAAAAGACATAAATAGAATCAAAGACCAAGTAAGTGGTAATTTACCAAACATTTATTTAGTACACGGTGAATTAACAGACGAAGAAATGAACCAACTAAATAACGATCCTAAAGTAAAAGCATTTGTATCATTTACAAAAGGTGAAGGTTATGGTAGACCATTAGCTGAAGCAGCAATTACGGGTAAACCAGTTATTGTATCTCATTGGAGTGGTCATGTTGATTTTATTAATCCTGAGTATAATATTTTAATTGGTGGTGAACTTAAAAATGTACATCCATCATCTGCAAATCAGTTTTTACTTAAAGAATCACAGTGGTTTAACATCAATACAGATGTAGCAGGTAAAGCTATGAAGGATGTTGTTAAACACTATAAAAAATATTGGGAAAAATCACGTAAACAAACACAGTATTTAAAAGATAACTTTAGTTTTGATAAAATGACTGAAAAACTAAGTTCATTACTTCCTAAAGTAGAAGCTGCACCTCAAATGCAAACTTTAAAATTACCAAAACTTAAAAAAGTAGGGGAAAAACAAGAAATGCCCAAACTAAAATTACCAAAACTTAAAAAAATCGAAGCATAATGGAACAAGGACAAGACAAATTAGTAGTATGTAAATGTTGTGGTAGCGATGCGTGCTACGAATCAGAATTTACAACAGCAGAAGGAAAACTCCAAACATGGTTATGTATGACTTGTGGCTTCACTTCAAATTCAACAATGACTGAAGATAGTGAAGCGCTAAAACAAACACTAGAATTAACAGCTGAAATGATTAAAGATCTAAGACAAGACCACGATGGTTTAGCTTGGTTTCCAACAGCAATTACATTACCAAACAAAGGGATGGTATTTCCAGAACCTATTAAAGGCACAGGAGATTGGGGTTGGACAGTAGTTAAAGCTATTCCTATCCCTGAAGAAGATCAACACAAATACCCAGATGCAACAAACCCGGGTACTAACTATAAGTTTAGAATGGATATGAAAAACCTAAAACGTTACGACAAATTATGTTTTATGGATGCAGCTGAAGAATTAGGAATGTTTGCTAAACCCGTAGAAGTAAATGAAGATTAGTTACGCAATACCTGTTTGTAATGAATTAGTTGAAATAACTAAATTACTTAATTTTTTAGAAAAATATATTGATAAGGAAGATGAAGTAATAGTTTTATTTGATACACATAATGGTTCACCCGCTGTAGAACAATTTTTAAGGGCAAAATCAGTTAATCCAACATTCTTTCAATGGTATCCTTACCATTTTGATGGTCATTTTGCTAATATGAAAAATCATTTAAAATCACTTTGTACAGGTGATTGGATATTTCAAATTGATGCAGATGAATTACCACACGAGTCTTTAATTACAAACTTAAAATCGCTTTTAGAACTTAATCCTACAACTGAATTATTTTTAGTTCCTAGAGTTAACACTGTAGAAGGTTTAACCCAAGAACACGTTAATAAATGGCGTTGGAATGTAAATGAAAAAGGTTGGGTTAATTGGCCAGATTATCAAACACGAATTATACAAAATTCTCCTAAAATACAGTGGGCTTCAAAAGTTCATGAAGTAATAGTTGGGATGTCTACAAAAGGGGTATTACCAATGGAAGAAGATTGGTGTTTATACCACCCAAAAGATATTAAACGTCAGGAAGCACAAAATAATTTTTATAATACATTATAGATGATTTTAATATCACATAGGGGAAATGTAAATGGCAAACAACATGATAAAGAAAACCATCCTAATTACATAGATAATGCATTAAATTTAGGTTATGATGTAGAAATTGATGTATGGGTAATTGAAGGTACTTATTATTTGGGGCATGATAAACCACAATATATTATAACACAACATTGGTTAAATGAACGAAAAAATAAACTTTGGATTCATTGTAAAAATCTAGAAGCAATAGAATGGTTTTTTTTAATAAAGGGATTTAATTATTTTTGGCATGAAACTGATACAATAACATTAACTAGCCAAAAATATATTTGGGCTTATCCAGGTAAACAACCCATAAAAAATAGCATAGCAGTAATGCCTGAAATATATCAAGATAATTTGGATGTTTGTAAAGGAATTTGTACTGATAATATAAACAAATATAAAAATGGATAAAAAATTAAATAAAAGATTACTTAAGCTTCTTTACGATCATAAAGAAGAGCATGTGGGTAGTTGTTTTACATGTATAGATATATTAGATAATATATTTAAAAATAAAAACCCAGAAGATATATTTATACTTTCTAATGGTCATGCGGGATATGCTTTATATTCTATTTTAGAAAAGTACTATGATCATATAGACGCGGATAAATTAGCTGAAAAACATATGGGTCATCCAAATTTAGATGAAAAAAATCACATATACTGTTCTACAGGCAGTTTAGGATCTGGAATTATAATAGCTATAGGAAGAGCATTGGCTAACCCAAATAGAAAAGTATATGTTACTTTAAGTGATGGTGAATGCGCAGAAGGTAGTGTTTGGGAAGGTTTAAGATTTATAGAAGATTATGGGTTAAAAAATATTGAAATTCATGTTAATTGTAATGGGTGGGCTTGTTATGATACTATTGATATTCTTAAATTAGAAAAAAGACTTAAAGCTTTTTTGCCCTCTATTATAATTCATAAAACTAATTTTGATAGACTATCATTTTTAAAAGGTTTAGATTCACATTATATGATTTTAGATAAAAAACAATACGAACAAGGATTAAAAGAATTATCATGAGTGGAGTAAGAAAAGCATTTATACCCCTATTATACGAAGAAATGGGGAAAAACGAAAATATAGTTGTTGTAACTGGAGATTTAGGATATAAACAGTTTGATCAATTTAGAATTGTATACCAAGATAGATTTATCAATGTAGGAGCTGCAGAACAATTATTAATGGGGGTTGGTATTGGTTTAGCTTTAGAGGGTAAAATACCTATTTTATATTCTATGACTCCTTTCTTGTTATATAGACCTTTTGAATTTATTAGAAATTATGTAGATAAAGAAAAAATCCCAGTTAAATTATGTGGGAGTGGTAGGGATAAAGACTATTCCTGGTTAGGCTGGTCACATTGGGCTACAGATGATAAAGAACATTTAAGTGGTTTTAAAAATATAGAAAAATATTGGCCTAAAGATAAAAAAGATATGGAAAAGAAATTCCAAGAATTTATATACAATGGTAAACCAAGTTATTTAAATATGTCAAGATGAAAATAAAATTATTAATTTTAGATATAGATGGTGTTATGACTGATGGAACTAAAATATATGGTCTAGAAGGTTTAACAATAGCCAAAAGATATTGTGATAGAGATTTTACAGCAATAAAACAATTTAAAGCCTCAGGAGTTTCTGTTTGCTTTTTATCAGGAGATGATAAAGTAAATAAAGAAATGGCAAAAAATAGAAAAACTGATTTTTATTATTCTAGAAACAAAAATAAAGCAGATTTTCTTGATGAGTTTGAAAACATATATAATTGTAATAGAAGTGAAATGGCTTATGTAGGAGATGATATATTTGATATACCTATTATGAAAGCTGTAGGGTACTCTTACTGTCCATCTAATGTGACAAAAACCGTAAAGACAATAGCAGATAAAGTATTAAATAAAAAAAGTGGTGATAATGTTATAGCAGAATTATATGAAACATTAGTTATTGAAAATAATATAAAAGAAGCTACATTAGAAGATGTAGTAAAATTTGATAAATTAGAGTCATTTTAATGTTTGATGTAAGTTTATATGGGCATTTGACATTTGATAGAATCTTTGATGGTTTTAAAAAAGATACTTCAGTTGGTTCTATGGGAAATGTTTGGAAATATTTAACTAAGATAGATCCTAGTCTAAGTATAAATTTAAATCCAACTGAAATAGGAGAAGCTTTAATTCTACTTAATAAAACAACTTCTGAGCGTTCATCTATAGCAAATCTAAGTATGATTTGTAAAGAACCTGAAATATTAGATTCAAAATGGAGTCACATACTGTATATAAATGAATTAAAAAACCTCCAATTTATAGGTAAAATACAGAGTAAAATAATATCAGCAGATATTTGTAGAGGAAATATATTAAAAGACCTAGATATATTAAAAAATATAGATTTTTTATTTATATCAGATGAAGATCTTTTTGTGGATATAAAAGAACTTTATAGTAGAGTTAAAATAGGAGTAATATATCATACAAGTAGGGGATCAAAGATATATTTGAATAATGGGACGGTAATAAAAACAAAAGTTAAAAAAATAATACACAACGTAAATGTGTTAGGAGCTGGGGATATGTTAGTATCTTCTTTTATTACCGAAAAAATAAAAGGAAATACTACTGAAAATTCTATAAAAATAGCACATGATGTAGTTAGTAATTTATTAAAAGAAAGAAAATGAAAACAAATATTTTAATACCGATGGCGGGGGCGGGTTCAAGATTCGTAAAGGAAGGTTACGTAATGCCCAAACAATTAATAATGGTAGATGATACTCAAATGTTAGATTGGAGCCTGAAATCTTTATCTAATAAAGAGGATTGTAATCTTATATTTTGTATTAGACAAGAACAAGTAAATAATTTTTCTTTAGATAGAATACTTAAATCTAGATATGGAGATGATATTACTTTAGTTATAGTGGATAAACTTACTGATGGTAGTATATCTACATGTTTATTAGCTGAAGAATATATTAATAATGATAATCCTTTAATTATATATACTTTAGATGTATATTTTGAACCATACTTTGATCCTAGTAATATTAATATAGATGCTGATGGATTTCTTTTAACATTCAAATCAAACAACCCAGCATATAGTTATGCTAAATTAGACGATAAAGGGTTCGTACAACAAACAGCTGAAAAAGAAGTTATAAGTGAGCATGCTGCAGTAGGGGTATATGGATATAAAAGAGGAAGCCAATTTGTAAAGTATGCAAAACAAATGGTTAAAAATGATATAAGAACAAAAGGGGAATTTTACATATGCCCTTTATATAATTTGATGATTGAAGATGGGTTAAAAGTAAAAACCCAATCTGTGGAAAAAATGCATCTTATGGGTACGCCTGATGAACTAGAGTTTTTTGTAAGCCATACTTTAAAATCATTTGGGAAAAAACCCATAGCGTTGTGTGCTGATCACTCAGGGTATGATCTTAAAGAAGAAGCAAAACAAGTATTAAGTAATAACGGTTTATCTTATATTGATTTTGGCACTTTTGTAAATAAAGATTGTGATTATAATGATTATATTTCCCAAGCCGTAGAATTTGTTAAGAGGGGTGATTGTGATTTTATAATGGCGTTTTGTAGGTCTGGTCAAGGAGTTAACATATGTGGTAACAATTATAAAGGTATAAGAGGAGCAGTAGTCTTCGATGAGTATATAGCTGAATATTGTGTTAGACATAATTGTGCTAATTATTTTTCCCTTCCCACAAAATATGTAGATAAACATATGTTAGATAATATGGTCAAAATTTGGAAAACTACCACATTTGATGGGGGAAGACACATGACTAGAATACAAAAGCTTGAATCTAATGTGTGATATTACTATATTAATACAAGGGCCCCTTAATAAAATTAGTATTGACCACATTAAAAATTATAATAAATATGGTAATGTAGTATTATCTTATTTTTCCGAAGAAAGATTTAGTTCTTTAAAAGAAAATTTATTTTTAAATGATAACATTTTAGAAGTAGAATCATTTGATTTGGAATCTATCCCTTTTCTTCCTGACTACAGGCTACATCAGTTACTAACTACATCTAGGGGGCTAGATGCAATAAAAAGTAAATATACTATAAAAACTAGAAGTGATGAAAATTGGCCTGATTTAGATTTGTTTATAGATACTTTTTTAAAAAATGATGAAAAAATATTAACATCTAACATTTTTTGGAAACCTAACAGGGATTATCATATCTCAGACCATCTAATGATGTTTAAGACTGATTATTTAAAAAAAGGATTAAACCAATATTTAGATTCTTTATATTTATCACAGAATAACACTTATGATGGAAAATATATTGCTGCAAATAGTTGTGAATCCCATTTTGGTAGGTCATATCTTATTGGCAAGTACAATACAAATCTTAAAGAATTACCTCTTTCAACAGAAGCTTTTAAAAATGATTTTGAGTGTTTTGATATCAACCTAATGAAAAATTATCACGTATCATATAATGGGGGCCCTCAAAAAAGTCAAAATAAAACTTATAATAAAAATAATAAAAATAATAGATATGATCCTAAATACGATTAATAAATTTATATTTATTGCTATCCCTAAAACAGCATCCACAACAGTGCACATAGCTTGGGGGCATTTAAAACATCCTGAACCCCCATTATATCATATGAAATTAGATGAGTGTTTGAAACAAAATCCTCAATGTAAAGATTATTTTAAATTTTGTTTTGTAAGAAATCCTTATGAAAGGTTTATTTCTACTTGGTTTAATTTAAGGGACCCACATGCAGGTCATACTTGGGCAAAAGACTTATTAAAATATAGTGATGTAAATGAATTTTGTAATTGCTTTGTCAAATCGGAATATGCTTCATGGGTCCACTTTAGACCACAAGTTGACTATATTATGGTTGATTCACAAAATGGTATGGACTTTATAGGAAGGCAAGAAAATTTTTCCCAAGATTTTAATACGGTTTGTAATATGATAGGTATCCCAACTCCAAATACTGGAAGGTATAGACATACCCCCCATAAAACTGCAGATAATTATTTAACAAAAAATTCTAAAGAAATTATTTACAATTTTTACAAAAAAGACTTTAACCAATTAGGTTATGAGCAGTAATAGTATAGCATGTCAAGTCCACATTTCTAACACCCCCCACCAGGGTGATGGATTAAATTCTACGAACAAATTAAAAGTAGTAGAATTATCATTAGAACATTTAAGATTTAAAAATCCTAATACTTACATAGCTTTAAGTGGTCATGGTATAAAACCCTCTCAACGAGTATTAGATTTATGCAATTATGTTAATTGGGAACCCTTAAAACCCTACAGAAAAGCAGCCCAATATGACTCAGTTTTTCCTGCGGTTAACAACTGTAAAATTAAAGGGTTTAAAAATATCTTAAAAGTTAGAGCTGACGGCATATATGATATTAATGATATAACTGAATACTGTGAGAATATTTTAAAAAAAGAATCTAAAAGTTTACTTATTACCCAAATGACATCTAAAACAGATTACAAAATGGGTGATTGCTTTATGTATGGAAATTCAGAATTGATGAATTATTTATGGGATTCTAACCATCCCCAACACCATTGGGATGGGTTAGTACATATAGGTACTAATTTTTATAATTTTTATAAAGGAACAAACTGGAGTCAAACATTAAAAGCCCATTGTTCTTTTAGAAATATTAATACTTTAAGATGGATGGATTTAAGATATAATTTTAATAAGTTAAATTCTATGGGGTGGGAGAATTTTAAAAATAAATTATTTAGTAATAAATTTGATATATCCCCCTATTTTTGGGGTAAAACAAATGGATGGTGCGAATTTAGTGATAAGAATAAAATGATAAAATCAATAGATCCTAATTATTTAGAAGAAAAAACGTTTTATGAAGATATTTAATATTGAAACTATGACTGGAGGGTGGTTTATAGGTAATTTTAGCCCTTCAATTTTTAAAACAAAAAATTTTGAGGTAGGCATACATGAATATAAAAAAGGATATGTAAGCCCTGATAAAGGCCATTACCATAAGATAGCAACTGAAATTAATTATATTTCTTATGGAAAAATTCAAATAGACCAAAAAATTTTATCTAAAGGAGATATTTTTATGTATGAACCTTACGAAAAAAGTTATGTAACTTTTCTAGAAGACACCCAATTATTTATTATTAAAACCCCATCAGTACCTGGGGATAAGTATATTTAATATGAAAATAGCTCTATGTTTATCGGGACAATCTCGCTTTATTGAAGAAGGATTTAATTTTTTTAAAAAAAATTTGGTTAATTTTAGTGAATGTGATATTTTTATTCATACGTGGCAAGATAATCAATATAAAAAAGCTCTTTCTTTATATTCTCCTGTTAGTTACATATGTGAACCACAAAAGTATGATATAACTTTAGGAGAAACAAATATTGATTTCAAACAAAAAGCTGCCGGTAGTGGAAATTTTGTCCATTACAGTATGTTTTATTCTATAATGGCTTCCAATAAACTTAAAATAGAACATGAAAACCAAAATCAATTCAAATACGATTGTGTTATAAAATCTAGATTTGATGTTGCTTTATTTAGTAAGCTAAATGTGTTTGATTTCAATTTAAATAAAATTAATTCTCCTAATGTATGTGGTAATCCTGAAGTAATTTCTGACTGGTTAAATTTTTCCAATTCATCTAATATGGATAAACATGCAGATGCTTATTACGACATGCCAGAGTATAGGTCTAAAGGTTATAAAATACATTCTGGGGAAAATATTATTACTTATAAGTTACAAAAAGAAAAAATTCCTATAGAAAAAATTAACATTGATTTAAAATTAATTAGGCCTTTTAAAACAAATATATTAAATTGGATATACGCAAATGAGTTATAAAAAAATATTAGTTACAGGAGGAACGGGAACCGTAGGAAAACATTTACAAAAATTAATACCTTATGGTACTTTTATAGGAAGATCCCATGAACATGGGGGGGATTTAAGAGACAGCCAATATGTTAAATGGTTAATTTCCTCATACACCCCAGATGTAGTTGTACACCTAGCTGCAAAAGTAGGAGGTATCCAAGAAAACATCCAAAAACCCGCAGAGTTTTTTGATGATAATATATTAATGAATACTAATGTATTAAAATATTCCCACCAATATGGAGTAAAACAATTTATAGGTATACTTAGTACTTGTATATACCCAGATAAAGTTTCTAATTATCCTATGACTGAACAAGATTTATTTTTAGGACCCCCTACTCCTACTAATTTTAGTTATGGGTATGCTAAAAGAACCTTAGCAGTACAAATAGATGCCTATAACCAGCAATATGGAACTAAATATAATTATTTAATTCCCTGTAATTTATATAGTGAGTATGATAATTTTGATAATGAAAATAAAATGCACTTTATTACAGCTCTTTTACATAAAATAAAAAATTCTAAAGGGGTTGTAGAATTACTAGGAGATGGAACTCCTCTTAGACAATTTATGTATGCCGGGGATTTAGCTCAAGTAATAAAAGAAGTTATAGATAATAATATTACTGATAGTTTTAATGTGGCTCCCCCAGAGAATTTATCTATAGACCAGATGGCTAAAATAAGCTTAAAAACATTAGGATTAAATTTAAAAATCAATTATAGTAACCCAAAGTTAAATGGTCAATTTAGAAAAGATGTTAGTTCAGCTAAATTAAATTCTATATTACCTAACTTTAATTTTACCCCTTTTAAACAAGGAATAAAAAAAGTATATGATAAAATTAGTTAATGACACAATTGATAACACAGACATTGATGGTTTAATAGATTGGTTAAAAACGTACCCTAGATTAACTAAGGGACCTTTAACTATAGAATTAGAAAAAAAATGGTCAAAATGGTTAGGTGTAGATAATTCAATATTTTGTAACTCAGGTTCATCCGCAAATTTACTTATGTTATGGGCTTTAGTTGAAGCAAATAGAATTAGCAAAAATTCAAAAATAGTAGTCCCTTCAGCTGCATGGGCAACAGATTTATCTCCCGTAATACAATTGGGAATGACTCCTATTCTTTGTGACATTAATTTAGAAGATTTATCTGTTGATTTAGAACACTTAGAGTCTATTTTTAAAACAACTAAGCCTGAAGTGTTATTATTGGTCTCTGTATTAGGGTTAGTACCTGATATGGAAAAAATAGTAGAATTATGTAATAAATATAATGTTATACTTTTAGAAGATACTTGTGAAAGTATGGGATCTAAATTTAAAGACAAAAAATTAGGTACATATGGTTTAATGTCTAGTTTTTCAACATATTTTGGACATCATATATCTACTATTGAAGGTGGGTTTGTATCAACAGATGATGGAGAATTATATGAAGTGCTGAAATCAATTAGGAGTCATGGTTGGGACAGAGATGCTAACCCCGAATATAGTAAATATTTAAGAAACCAATGGAAAACATCTGATTTTGACGCTCTATATACTTTCTACCATTCAGGGTTTAACTTGAGATCGACAGATTTACAGGCATTTATAGGTTTGGGGCAAATAGACAAACTCGATTCGATATGTAAAAAAAGAAATGAAAATTTCAAAATATACCAAAAAGAACTTGCAAGTCTTACTCCCTTTATAAACCCATGGTATGATTGTTTTATATCTAATTTTGCATATCCTGTAATACATGAAAATAGAGATATGATTGTAAAAAGATTACAAGATGCTAATATAGAAGTTAGACCTATGATATGTGGCTCAATGGGTACACAACCCTTTTATGTTAAACAATATGGAAAAAAAGAATTACCTAATGCTTCTATAATAGATAAATATGGTTTTTACGTACCTAACCACCCGGGGCTAACAAAAGAAGAAATACTAAAAATAACAAATATAATAAAAAATACAGATAAATTAATTGATCCTTATTTACAAACAAGATAAAATATGAAAAAAGCACTAATAACGGGAATAAATGGACAAGATGGTTCATACCTAGCAGAACTATTATTAGATAAAGGTTATGAAGTTTGGGGTATTTTAAAAAGAAATTCAGTAGCAGAAAACCAAACAGCAAGAATACCTGATAAAGTATTTAAAAAAATAAAATTAGAATATGCTGACATGTTAGATATGTCATCATTAATTAGGGTTTTACAATTATGTAAACCAGATGAAGTATATAACCTAGCAGCTCAATCGCATGTAAGAATAAGTTTTGATATGCCTATTTATACTACCCACTCAATAGCTACAGGGACTTTAAACTTATTAGAATCTATAAGATTGATATGCCCCAAATCTAGAGTATATCAAGCAAGTAGTTCTGAAATGTTTGGAAATAATGTAGATGATGATGGTTTCCAAAGAGAAACTACTCCTTTAAACCCGGTTTCTCCTTATGGGTGTGCTAAGGTTTATGGTCATAATATATGTCGAAATTATAGAAATGCTTATGGAATGTTTATATCTAATGGTATTCTTTTTAATCATGAATCCCCTAGAAGAGGCACTAATTTTGTTACAAATAAAGTAGCAAAGGAAGCAGTAAAAATAAAATTAGGTTTAACAAATAAATTATCATTAGGTAATTTAGATGCTAGTAGAGATTGGGGGCACGCCAAAGATTATGTCGAAGCTATGTGGTTAATGTTACAACATGATACACCAGATGACTTTGTATGCTCTACAGGTGTGTCTCATACAGTAAAAGATTTAGTAGAATATGTTTTTAATAAATTAGATCTAAATTGGAAAGATTATGTTACTAAAAATCCTAAATATTATCGTGCTGAAGAACTTAAATTTTTAAAGGGCGATTGTTCTAAAGCACAAAAAGAATTAGGTTGGAAACATAAATATACTTTTGAAACAATGTTAGATGAAATGGTAGAATATTGGCTTAAAGAATTATCATAATGACCAAACTTAGTAGTACATTATTTATGGGGGGTCTGGGGAATATGATGTTTCAAGCGGCAATGTTATATGCTTATTCCAAAAAATATAACTATAAGCCTTACATTAATTTTAACCATATAGGAACTTTACACAATCCACCTTTAAATTATAAAGATAATATTTTAAGTAATTTTGACCCCATAGAGGGTTCAGATATAGAGTGGTTTCTATATGAGGAACCAACAGACTATAAACCTTGTAGATATAATGATTTACCAGACTTTAATACTAATAATTTAATTTTTAAAGGATTTTTTCAGTCATATAAATATTTTGATTTATACAAAAACGAAATACAAAAAATATTTTCACCCCCTAAAGATATTTTAGAAAAAATAAAAAATAAATATAACCCACAAGATTATATTTCTTTACATGTAAGAAGAGGAGATTATGTTAATTTGTCCCAGTATCATCATAATCTTAGTATAGACTATTATAAAAATGCTATAGATTATTTTAAAGGATATAAATTTTTAGTTTTTAGTGATGATATTGAATGGTGTAAAAAACACTTTAAAGGTGATGAATTCTTTTTTATGGAAAATGAGCCTGATTATATAGATCTCTATTTAATGAGTCAATGTAAACATAATATTATAGCAAATAGTACTTTTAGTTGGTGGGGGGCTTACTTAAACTCTAATCCTGATAAAATAGTAGTCCACCCTGATAAATGGTTTGGGGTGGTATATGAAAATTTAGATATATCTGATTTATTCCCTGATGATTGGATATGTTTAAAGGAAAAAACACCAAAAACAACCATTAACTTAATGGGTAATATCTGCCAACACTTAACTAAACCTAATAATAGATGGTCTACAATTCATGATAAAATATCTTCTGATGTTTGTATAACCCGTAACCAATCAAAATTTGAAGGGGTTAGTATTTTTTCTGACGATACAATAGAAAGTAATTTAGTCCATCAAATCCAATCCTCCCATAAAATTGGTTGGTTAATGGAAACTCGAGAAGTATCTCCAGGAAGGTATCAAAATTTTAATAAATATAAAGATAATTATGAGTTTATTTTAACTCACGATTCTTATCTACTTGAAAATTACCCTGATAAAGCTAAATTTATACCATTTGGTGGGTGTTGGATTAAAGACCATAATTTTAACCTTTACCCCAAGTCTAAATTAATATCTATGGTATTATCTGATAAAAAATATATGCCTGGTCATAAATTAAGACACCAGATAGCAAATACATTATCAGGAATAGATCTTTATGGGAGAGGGACTAACAAACCAATAAAATATAAGGAAACATCTCTTAAAGATTATTATTTTTCAATTGTTATTGAAAACTCCAAAACAGACAATTATTTTACTGAAAAATTAATAGATTGTTTTGCCACAGGCGTATTACCGATTTATTGGGGTTGTCCTAATATTGGTAATTTTTTCAACACTGAGGGTATTATTGTACTCAATAGTATAGACGATTTAGAATCAGTTATTCCTTTATTAACACCAGAATATTATAATTCAAAAATAAAAGCTATTAAAGAAAATCTAACACTTAGCAAGCAGTATAGTTGTATAGAAGATTGGATGTATAAAAATATATTAAAAAATGAAAAATAAATTTATAATAATAACAACATGTTATAATGTTTCACCCTACTTAGAACATAATATAACAGTAAATAAATTTCAATCATATACTAATAATTTATTTGTTTATGTAGATGATAATTCATCAGATGATTCGTATAATACTTTAAAAGCTTTAACTAAAGATGATAATAGATTTTTAGTTTTAAAAAATAAAAATAATGGGAGTCAAGCTAAGGCATATATGTGTGCCATTGAGTATTTAGAAAAAAACAACTTAATTCAATCTGAAGATATCATAGTAGAAATAGATGGGGATGATTGGTTATCTAGTACATTTGTTTTAGAATATTTAAATGATATTTATCAAAATCCAGAGATATGGATGACTTATGGTCAATATCAAATGTGGCCTACAGGTAATTTAGGAGGACATTTTTCGATGAATATACATGATGAAATTGACAGATTAAATCAACATAGAAAATACCCTTTTCCTTATTCTCATCTTAAAACATATAAATATTGGCTATTTAATAAAATCAATAGACAAGATCTTATAGACCCTACTACTAATGAATTATATTCAGCAGCTTGGGATCATGTTTTATGTATTTTTATGGTAGAAATGGCTGGTAAAAAACATATCCATAGAAGTGAGGATGTCTTATATATTCTTAATAGACACGAAGAATTACAAAATGAAGGTAAAGCTAGATCTAATATCCAAAAAGAAGTTGAAATGCGTTGTAGACAAATAGCTCCTTATAAAAAATTAGTAAATAAATCTTATAAATGAAAAAAATAGCATTTTTTACAGAGGGGCAATATCAGGGTAAGGTTGCTAGAAATAACCCTAATATGCGAACAGATTTAGCATGGATATGTTCTTTAAAAGCAGATCATTGGAATATAAATCAACCCCCAAATCAACAATATGATTTAGGTATCGTTATTATACCAAAGAAAAACCCACAATTTGA
>Ga0208644_1001009_pt1 | contig 24363 bp, 30 predicted proteins | sample VirMetDEL_Nov_18_FD_184517 | JGI IMG/M metagenome (GOLD analysis project Ga0208644, IMG submission 184517) | Aqueous microbial communities from the Delaware River and Bay under freshwater to marine salinity gradient to study organic matter... | ecosystem: Environmental > Aquatic > Marine >...
TGGCAGTGGATATGCAGTTGGATACGGATCTCTTGCCAATCCTGTCGAAGCTGGAACACAGCCTCCAGAAGAATTGCTTAAGAAAGACTCGCACTACAAGATGATTATTGTTCCGATGTGGCAGAACCAATTTCGGGATTCGATGCGTTCTGAAGATTTTCTGGATGGTCATTTGTCAGGGACTGGTTTGCCATATACTTCTTTTCCATACGAAACTCCCACCATGGATCGAAGAGTTATCCCTGTTCCAGATAACTTTGTGATTCATCATGTGTTTGCTGTGTGGAACAATTTTAGCAGGCCAGCCGAATCTTCGCATATATCGCAACAACATAGAATTCAGTTTGGAACTGAGTCGAGTCAGGCTTCATATATTCAGAAGATTGGAGTCGCTATCCAGTCTGGATTGAGATCGGACGATTACCTGTATCAACAGGTTGCATATCTTGAATGGACTGGAGATCCTGCGTCTAAGGATGCTTGGACTGTTGATAATTTTCTGGTTCAAGCAACCGGATCTAGCGATTTACATTCATGCTATAGACTTATGGAAGTCCCAATTGTTTCTCCAGATGTGAACACTAGGAACACTTGGATTGACACTGGCCCGCCGTTTTACGTTGGTCGAACGTCTAGTGTTGCTAATGCACGAACTACTGCTGGAGTCATGCCGTCTGCGTTTGGTGGGGGCAACTACCACACTCCGTACACGGGCGGCAAAGAAAATGTCTTGGAAGTTCGATGGACTAAACAAGATGCAACTGGCCTTGCCAGCGGTAATGCCACCGATGTCAAAATGGGACAAGGCGGCGAATGGGTTATCTTAGTTGGCAAAATTACAGTTGGAGCATAGCGAAACGCTGTGTATAATCAACGTAGTTATTTGTAGGTGAATTATGGCTATTTCGGATTATTTGCGTATCCCACTTGCCATCGGTACGGCTGGTCTATCAGAGGTAGGATTTGCCTTAGCTGACTCAGACGACAAAAAGAAAGCAAAGAGTAAACCAAAAAATTACACTGCTGAAGATACTACTGCTACTGAGTCATGGGCGAAAGAGCAAAAGACCAAGGAAGACTATCTAGCCGGTCTTGAAGAGCAAGTCTCAGAAGCAGGAAAAGCAGAAGGTCTTCTCGGAGAAGCAGAACAAAAGGCTGGTCGAGCCCTGCGTCGTCGTGCGGCCCAGTCGCTTGCTTCGCTGCAAGGTCGGGCTCCTGGCTCTGGTGGTCAGTTGGCGGCGATGCGTGGCACGGCCATCGAGCGTGGAATTGCTGAAGGAGCCCTGTCAAGTGAGTTTGCTGAAAAGAAAGCCGCTGCCCGTAGGCTTGCTGCTGAAGCAAAGACTGAACTTGCCGCCGAACAAAGAAAAATGCTTGAGCAAGAGAAGGGTCGTGGAGTGGCTAAGGAAGCTGCTCTTACTCGTGCTCAAGAAGAACTTGATAAGGTCGGCGCGACTGTCAGTGTTTATATGGACGAAGACGATTATGAGAAAGCGGCCAAGAACATTGAAGACAACGTTCTTGCCTACGAAACTGATCCTGAAATTAGAGAGAAACTTAAAGAATTTATTGCTGATGTTCGTGCTGGCAATGTCGATACCGCAGGCGCCATTGGCTAGCAAATAACGAGGTCTATTTATGGCACGTCTCGTAACCGATACTGGCGCATTTGCTCCTGTTGTTCGTCAGCCACAGAAACAGGCTAGGCCAACAGGATTGCAGAATCTCGCATCGTACCTACAGACAGCTAAAAACATCGCTGAGTCTCCAGTTGCCGACATTCTGACTCGTGGCGGTCAAGAACTGTATTGGGCAATCAGTGACGCTGCTAAACGACGTATGGCTAGGGAAGGTATGCCGGATGCGGTTGAACTGACCGATGTCCCGCTTGAGCGTGGAGAAGCGCCAGCAAAAGCGCCAAGTTCACCAGTTCCTGATGATGGGGCACTTGCTGCTGCTGCTCGTCGATTTCTGGTTGGTGGTTCTGCTGCTGAAGCGACTCCTCAAGCGCCTCCTCCAATTGCCACTCGTGGCCCTGAGGAGGAGGTTCGTGAAGCTGCTGCCGCTGAGGGTCCGACGCGCCTAGAGGCTGGGGAAACCCCATACTCTGGTCTAGCAGAGCGCCTTCTTCGTGCAGGACCGCGAAGGCAGCGTGCTGCTGCTGAAGAATCTATTGCGCCTAGGGTTCCTCTAATTGCCACCCGTGGCCCTGAGGAGGAGGTTCGTGAAGCTGCTGCCGCTGAAGGTCCGACGCGCCTAGAGGCTGGGGAAACCCCATACTCTGAGCTGGCAGAGCGCCTTCTTCGTGCAGGACCGCGAAGGCAGCGTGCTGCTGCTGAAGGAGTTGATGTCCCTCCTCGGCCTCCAATTGTTGGGATTCCAGGCGGAGAGCAAGTTGTAGCTGAAGTAGTTTCGCCTGATATTTCTCAAGCTGAAGAAATTGCAGTTGAACCAATAGCTGGTGGACCGGCGCCAGAACGACCCCCTATTCCTGGAATTGCTGGCGGTGAGCGCGTTGTTGGCCGAGTGTCTGGTGGTCGAGAGATGCTAGCTCTTGAGTCTGCCACTGATGACCAACTGTCAACGGCGCGAGATCGGCTTGCTCGTATGATGGATAGGTTGCCTGACGACGCTATTAATGAGCGTGATATCGTTCGTAAGCGAATCGCTCTAGTTGATCGTGAGCTTGGCATTCGACAAGAAGGACCAAGTTCGCTTTCGATTGACGAAATTATCTCGATGGCAAAAGGCGCTGACACTCGCGAAGAGCAAGTTCGCATTATGGGAATGGTTCCAAAGGTTCGCGTTCCATCGACGTTCCTTGGACTCTTTGGCGATACGACATCGGCTCTTAGGAAGGAAGTTCAGAGCGCGTTCCCGAGTCTGAAAGATGAAGCACTTCAGCGTCTTAAATCTGAACAGTTTCAACTTGCTAAAGAAAAATTTGCTCTTGAACAAGAGAAAGCTGCTGCGAAAAATGAGCTAGATCGTTTGAGAATTGCACAAGCCGAACGAGAACTCGCTATGAGAGAAAAAATGAATGAATCTCAAATACAAGATATGCTTGAGCAGCAGAAACTGATTCCATCAAAAATTGCTCTTAATGAAGCACAAGTTGCCAAGGCAAAGGCCGAACTTGCAAGATTGAATCGTAAGTATAAAGGCATTGGTAGAGGTAAGGTTCCAAAAGGCATGGAGTGGAAAGATGCGCTTTCTATTGCGAAAAACACTATTGATATTGAGACAAACCCTATAGTTTTAAAAATTAAAAATAAATATGACGAGTTGGAATCAGTTTCATCCCAACTTCGTGAAGCTGAGAAGATAGCTGCAAGTAGGCCAGTGCCACCATCCGATTATGGCGACGTTCTTCTAAGGGATAAAAATGCTGCTTCCAAATATGAAAATGATATTCTGAAATACAATCAAGCCACGAATATAATTCCCGGTCTTAAGAGAGAAAAGAACAAACTAACAAATGAACTAAGTTTGCTTAATGTAGAAAGAGACACGAAAGAACAACAAGTTAAGGATAACTTGTCTGAATTGTTTGTAAAAATCCAAGAAAGGGAGTTTGAAGCTTTGGGCATTAAGCCAGCGCCGGCTCAAAAGCCGTCAGAGACTAGAGAGATTGAGAAAATGCCTGAGTTTCAAAATCTAAAGCCAAACACTGAATTTGAGTTTGGTGGAGTTACTTATATAAAAATAAACGGCAAACCAGTTCCTAAATAAGTCAATCAACCAGATTTGGTGTTCAATATGGCTTCAAATGGCAAGCAAACGCCCAAAGACTATCCGTTCGTAATTCTAAAAGAGGGCGACGACGAGCCGGCTCAGCCTGCCGCTAAAGCCAAGCCGCCCAAAGACTATCCGTTCGTAATTCTAAAAGAGGGCGACGACGAGCCAACTCAGGCTGCCCCAAAAGCCAAGGCGCCTGAGGCTGAGGATGGCCTGCTTGAGATGGCGGCTAAACTTGCTCCTGTCGCTAGCTTGGGCAAGTCAATTCTGACTGGCGACATCCCTGGTGCGCTGACTAAGGCAGCCGAAATTGGCGCAAAGAGTATCGACCAAGAGGGAATGAAGCGTCGAAAAGCTGTCAAACCATATACCGATATCGAACAGAGCATTACAGATGTTGCTGAAGGACTCGTCGGCAAACCACTTGGGCTGTCAGAAGAAGCTTTAAAGCCTGCCGCAGATGCACCTTTTAGCTATAAGTATGGTCCTTTGGAAGTTCCTGGCCCAGGTCGTAAGCCAGTTCAAGTCGATCCTCTCGTCTATTCACAAATGATACAGACGGAGTCATTGAAGACTCCTGAAATGAAACGTGAGGAAGTTGAGCGTGGTCCAGTTGATGTGGACATGCCAACACCATGGTCTTTGGCGCAGCGTGCTGCTGGTTTAACTGTTGGTGCTGCTGAGGGTGTCGGATTTGAGGATGTGCCGATGTCTGCTGCCGATCCTGAAGAGCGGCGTGCCAGAGCACTTGGTCTAATTCCAGAACCAGAAATTCCAAAGAAGCCAATCAACCTACACAAAATTACTAGCAATTTCCTTAAGTATGAAGAGGCAGAAAAGAAAAGGCTGGAGGAAAAGGCTCCGATTGTTCCCGTTAAAAAAACGGCTGAAGAGGCAATGGCTATAGCACCATATAAGGAAAGTGCTGAAAGTCTTGTTGAATCACTTACTGGAAAACCAATAAGCCTAGAAGAGACTGAAATATCGCCTGCCCTAATTGCAAAGAATACTGGAGAGTCGGTTGGTGATTTTGTTTATGCAACTGTTGAACTACTAAATAGTATGTTTGGCCCGCGAATTTTGAAGCCTGGGCAAACTCCATTTGAAGCGTCAAGAGAACAAGGTAAACAAATGGCAGAAGCCTTGCCAGGGACATTTGCTGGTGGAATAGAAAAGCTTGTTGCTCTTGATGCCAGCAATCGGTTCCTAACAGATCCTCTTGGTGCCGTTCTTGACGTTATTGATATTGCGAAATTGGCGAGAACATCAAGAGCAGTTGCAGCCGCAAACAAACTTAAAGGCACAATTCAGAAAAGATTCGTCAAGCCAGCACTCGATCCTGTTTTTGCACGCTTTGCTAGTGACTTTCCTAGTGAGTTTGCAGAGTTTGGCGCAGCGCTACGTCGTACTTTTGAAGACGGGTTGATTCAAGCAGACCCAAGGGTCACCGCTATCATTGAAGATATTCTGCTTAATCCAGAGAAAGCCTCAGCAATGTTTAAGAACGAAGCTGACAGGCTTAGAAGAACAGTGGCGAAAGAGGGCGGCGTTCTGGAAGAGGTTCCTCTTGAACCTGTTGACCTAAGGATTAGGCCAGAGATTGCTGAACAAGCAAAGAAGCTTGACTTGCCCGATGTCTATGCCGGCGAGATCTTTGTGCCGGCTGAATACGTTGATTCAATCTCAGATGTTGTTGAATTGCAAAAAGGATTCGGTCTTCCTGAAGACCACTTTCTCGTTCGATCAGCAAACGAAGCGTCTGCTAGGAAACGTGACGCAATCAATTCTGGATTTGACTTAAACCAGACAGTTGATGAGATTGCCAACTTCGCTGAGTCGGCTGATGAATTAGTTGGGACAAACAGGATCTTGAAACCAAAATGGTTTGAGTCTAGAGGTTTATCTGATAATCCGACAATTTACGAAGTTGGTCGCGAGCTAGCATTCAACCTAGACCGTCGAAATGTTGCTCAAGCGGCTGAAGTTCTCAAACAGCAGCTACAGTATTTCGGTGTCGAGCCCGCCGCCGCAGCCGCCGCAGCCGACTTCTTGATGTCGGAAACGAAGCTGTTCAACGATGCCAAGTCGTTTGAGAGCGGGTTGTCGAATGCTGTTCGTCGGCCTGAGCCTCGCATCGAAAGACTAACTGCCGATCCTGCTGTTTCTGTGCTTACTGAAAAGCCTAAGTCAATTGCAGACAAAGCTGAATATGGTCGTGCGCGTCGAGCGATGCCGCTGGCGCTGGAAGAGATTCTGGAGATGGAAGATCGCGTCATTCGGCGTGAGTCTCCAAGAGCAGTCGAGACGATTAGCCAGAGAGCAAACGACATCGCTGACTCGCTGTACAAAGAATTTGTCGAGGCGTATGGCGACATGCCTGAGCGCAATGTTCAAGATGTCGTCAGCATCGACTTGAGTAGGCCGGAAGGATTTGTGCAGGCATCTACTCGCCTCAAAGATGTTGGTCGCGTTGTAACCAAAGAAAGGTTTAAGCAGCGCATCTTTGACGGCCTCAATGATTTGACCGGCAAAATTATGAGTTCGGCTGAGGGTCGTCGAGCGGCACTGAAAATCTTCACTGAGAACTTAAAAAAAGGTGACTATAGCTTTGCCGAAAGATACAGGCTGAAGAAGGCGTTCATCAAGAAATTGGAAGACCCAAAGACTTCAAACGCTATTAGTCGAGACAATCTGTTTGAAGTTTACGATAACAACAACAACCCGTTGTTTACGCTGGAAGACTGGACATCAATTAAAGATATAATTCCTGAGCAAAAATATCGTCAGATTCAAGCCGATTCGATTGCCAATGTCGTATCCGATATCGCGACTGACATGCAGGCCAGAAAGATTGTCGAAGGTCTTGGCTCAGAAACTTATCGGTTTTACTTTGAGAAAGTTTTAGACGAAGACGGAAACGTCATTGGATACAAGGTTCCTGATGAAGCTTTTGGAAATGAAGCTACATATGCAGAAAATCTTGCAAAGCGAGTGCTTGCAGAAGGCGAAGTTCCACCCGTCGCGATCCCGTTCAAGCCAGAAGCTTTGGTGACGGCGATTCGGAATTTAAATCCACAAGAAATTGGAGTTACTCAAAATAGACTGGATCGTCTAGCTAATTACATTGACAAAAATTTTACTTCTGGACAGCCACTTGCCGAACAACTAGGTCGAGCAATGAACCCTACTCAGTTCCGTGGCACTGAGCAAGCGGTAAAACTTGGCAATCTTCATATTAATCGAGGTGCCCTGTCATCCATTAAAAATCACCTAGACATGTTGAACCTCACCAATGACTTAAGCAAGGCAGATGTTTTGCGAGCATTGGCAGGAAGGGCGAAGACTGGCCTCGTCGCAGAGTCGCTCAAGTCACTTGTGAACAACGACATGTCGAATGCCATCTTGGTGTTTATCAAACACGGTGGCGCCATCAATCCTGTCGATTTTGTGAACCAGTCATGGAGATTCAAGAAGTTTCTTGACGGTGACACGCAAGGGATGTCGGCGGCTGACGTGCAAATGTACAACGCCTTCAACAAAACCAATGCTCGACAGGCAAATATGTTTAGTCGAGACATGAACAATTCTGGTCTTTTCAAAACTCTATCTGAAAATTTCAGAACAATTGAAGACGCAAGGATTGCTCTTGAAGCTGGAACTGATGGTCGGGCTTCTAAACTTGGCGAGATTGTCAGCAAGCCAAATGACTTGATTCGACAGGCATATGTAGACCTTGGAGATATGCCGTTTCGTACTTATGAAATGGCTAAAACCTACAAGGATCTTGTAGGAAAGCTCGACTCAATGAGCGCCGGTAGTTACATTGATGTCAATGCGACGGCCAATAGGATGCTTCGTTTGCAGAAGACTCCCAGTGGCGCATTCAATGTGTATGACCTTTCTGGCAAAGGCAAAGGGCCGAATCTTGTCAAGACAGTTGCAGCCGGTTCCGATGACCTAGCTCGCATCGTAGCTGAGAATGCAAACGTAATTCAGGAACGGCTGTTCTTTGATTATGGTCGCATGGGCAACTGGGGTAAGTTCCTAAAGAAAAACTTGGGACCGTTCTCAGGTATTTTCTCTTGGTATTTCAAGTCGCTGGACATTCCGTTCGTCAAGCGTGGACTGCTATCCGAAATGATGGCAATGTCAAATACTTATCTGACAAACGACCCCGCCGTTCTTGCTGCTCAATACAGGCAGAACGCTGGCCTCGCAACCAGAAGAGCTATGTTGTCTGGAGTTGCTAGGTCTCAATATGATGATGACGAGGAGTCGAGAGTCATTCGTCGGTCGCTTTCATTCAACCCTGCTCAGGCTGCAATTCAATTTGCTATGTCTGAGCCGGGAATGATTCGCAGCCGTGACTTGTCTGTAATCTCGCCAATAGGTTCGACCTTGGCCGGCATTGGTTTGGCAGAGAATTTGCTCAATAGAATTGAGTATTCTCATGTGCTTAAGGATCCAGCTTTTGCTGCTGAGATGCTCAAGCCAATTAATACTGATGTCGCCAAGACTATGACTAAAGAAGAACTTGTTGCAATCAATAATCGAAAAAGACAACTTGTTAGGTTATTGAATGGACAAGATGTAAGCAAAGAACAAGTCTTGAATTTGCTTGGCTTGGCGGCTGGTCCCATCGTAGGGATTCTGGAACGATACAAAGAAGCCAAAAAAAGAGGCAAAGAATACACAAGCGCTGATTTATTGAGGGACTTTTCCAAGGCAATGTTTGGTTCAACCATGTCGTCTCTAGCCGATGTCGGGTTGGCGACAGCAGGGGAGCTTGGCAGTGACTTCGCGCAAGAACTATCGAGCTATGGCAAGCAACAAGTTCGACGTGGGTTCAAGGGCGGCACCATGGACCCCGATATCATTCCTCTTCTCGATTGGAGCTTGAAGCAAATCCTTGGACTTGGATGGGCACACACTGTCTATGACAAACAATCTGGAATGGTAGATTCAAGTGGAAGACAAATTGGTGGTCGCCTCGATAGTTTTTTGAATGATGCAAAGAGCATAGCAAAGTCAGCATTTAAAAATGAATTTGATAATCGTGATGCGGCACTTAACTTAAAACTAAGCCAAGCTACCAGCCAAGTAGAACGAGATAAAATTAAAGACGATCTAAAAAAATCGCAGGAGTCTCAACTAATTATTAATAAATACTTAGACGCATACTTTAAACTTGAGAAATATGGAATTCAGAAGAAGTTGCAAAAACAACAACAAGAACAAAAAGGTAAACAGTAATGCCTTACGTTTCTGAAGCACAGCGTCGATACATGCACGCTCGTCATCCTAAGATTGCGAAACGCTGGGATAAGGAATATGATCAGGAACAGGGCAAACTGCCCGAGTATGTGCAGAACGCCGCCAAACGAAGGATGAAGAAGTGAGCACAGAACAAGATATGTCAATCGTGCTGAAGGGTTGGCACCGACTTGTTGTTGGCGCCGCTGCCGGCATCCTTCTAACGATCACTGGACAAAGCGGTTTGTCTGCTCTAAGTCCCAGCAAAGCTCAATCGGCTCCTTCGTTTTCCAGAGCAGACATCGAGGCTATCGCTGCGTCACATGCGGCTAGGGTCGAGCGGGAGTCGGCAAAGGACCTTGCGGCTCACATTCAGGTATCAGCCGAACAGCACAAGCAGATTGCGGATAGTTTGGCAAAGCTTGAGAAAATCGCAGAGCAGACATCAGCGGATGTGCGGGCCGTTCAGTTGGCCGTGGCGAAGTCTGAAGCCCGAAACTAATCGGTGACGCATGATATCATTGAAGTTTGGCTCGTCTGGGCTCGACGTTGTGCGCCTTCAGCAGGCTCTAGGAATCGACCATGACGGCATGTTTGGTTTGCATACTGAGCAGGCCGTGCGAGAATATCAGCGTCGTCATGGACTCGACCCTGACGGTATTGCTGGACCAAAGACTCATGCGTCACTAGGCATTATCAGCAAAGACCTTGATGCGCCATTGACCGCACAGTCGATTGTCGATAGGGCAAAGTCAGCACTTGACAAAGGCATTCAATACAAGCTAGGTCAAGGTGGCTATGACCCTGAATCTGCAATCCCAGGACAACTCTGCGACTGTTCAGGATTCATTGCATGGGTTCTCAGACGCAGCAGAAAGCCATCAGCCAAGTGGCAATGGTGGATGTCTACTGACTCAATCTGGTCGGATGCCATCGGCCACAAAGTCTTGTTCAGGATTGTGCCGAAACATGAGATGCAAGTTGGAGACTTCCTTGTCTATCCAGACAAAGCCAAATCACAAGGCCACGTAGCCGTAGTCATCGAGCCGTCAGGCACAAACCCAGTCATCATCGACTGCTCATATTCTCGGCGTGGAATCGCAATCAGAAGTGGCAAGTGGATGTTCTCCAGAGGCGCAATCTGCGTTCGGTATCGGCAAATCGAAACTGGTGTGTCCAGTTGAGAGTCCCGCAGAAACACTAAATGTATTCGCTTCCTAGTGATATGCGGGAAAGGACGAAGAGATGTACAAAGAATCAGACGACATGCTAAAGTCTGTTAGCATCAGCGCAATCATTATCTGTCTACTTATCCTGGCTTACATGCACGGCTGTGGCCCAAAGGTTGCTCTGTGGCAAGACCAAGCTGGTGGCCCAAACCCGTATGTGGCTACGGTTAAGTGTCGGCCAAGCCCAATCCCTGCTATTGTTGATATTCGGGCGCCAGCCCCGGTCACAGTAGTAGAGGTCAATGATGAGTAGGCAGTTCCAGTCAAAGAAGAGACGAAACAGTCGAGGTCAGTTTATGTCGAGCAAATCAAAAGAGAAGAAGCTGCCAGTGCTCAAGGGCAAGCGAACCTATATCGCTGTTGCCGGCGCCATCGTCTCAGCCGTGGCTCGACCAGCCCTGCGAGCAGTCCTGCCACCTGAATCCGCCGACATCCTTGAGTCGTTCTTGACGGAAGAAGTTGCCGCCGCCTTGACGGCGAGCTTTGGTACGCTTGCCATTGCCTACCGTAAGGCGGCGCAACCCACCATCGTATTCGACACGCAGCACTCGCCTAGTAGCCGTCCAAAGCTTTAACGAAATACGGCTTGTGCTTGTGTCCTTTTGAGCGACTCTGAATCGTTTGCATTGCGTTCATTGCTGTCTCCCAATTGCCCCATATAATCAACGCAGAACCAAACGTCCCAGTTCCAGGCTTGTCGTTACCTTGCCTGTCGAACTTGAGCCGCCCTGGAAGAAAGCCAATATACTTGGCCTGCTCCCAAATGTATTTCTTCCAGTACACCTCCCCAGGTTTTGCTGGAATTAGAGAAACAATGCACTGACTATGTTCCTTTGACTGCTCGTTGCACCGTTTCACCCACCGCGAGCAGTCAGAGTACGGTGGGTTACAAAATACGATGTCGGTGTCAGGGTTCGCAGGCCAGACAATTTCCCAAGACAATGCCAGACCATCTTGACCTTTTGTTATGTCGTAGCGTTCAGTCGCGACAACGTGACTGTGCTCAGACCAACACGGGTCTAGGGCAATTTCTGGTAGCCAACTTAATAGCCAATTTGGCGTAAACCATTCGTCAGACTTGGTCATTAGCCAACCTCGGCAACTAGCTCTGCCTTTGCAGAGTTGACCTTCCAACTCCACTTTGGCATTGGAACTCCAGCCTTAGACAGGGCCAGTGCCGCTGTAATTGTCGGCACCCGAATGCCTTGCCGCAGTTTGCTAATTAGAGATTTGCTAAGACCAGTGGCTTCAGACAGGCTCTCCGTCGTGTGGCCCTTGTCATACATGAATTTGTTGAGCGCCTCTTCGTAACTAATCATGAATAGCCATCCTTTGCCCAGCCTCCACCTCGGAACTGGACTGCTGGCGCACATCCCCAGTCGAAGTCTTTCTCGACCTTAGACGCGCACGGTTTGTCGTTTACGTTTGCAGGACACGGCGGGTTTGGGTCAGACATCTTTGCCTGACCTTCAAACACATGACCGCATTGCTGACAACGGTACTTATACGTCGGCATAGTGAACCCAACTGCTAATTGTCGTGTCCATTACACGTCTTACGCCACAATGAACACAACGGTTTTGCTTAGACCAACTGTGAGTTAGCCGGTCAACTTTGCAGATGATGTAATTTCCGTGCTCACGTCGTAGCTTTCGCTTGTATTCTCTGTCGTAGCACTGCTTGCACTTGTCGGCTGCATACATGACACCGCCACATTCACAGTTGGCGCTAGCATTATCTCGCCGATATCGCATGTAGCAGACACGGCAAAGACCCTTTGCGAACTTAGGTCTTGTGCAGCGAAAGTGTTTACAGACGATTTGCCCTGTCGTGCCTGACTTTGATGTCGGGTCTGGCACATCCTGGCCTTTCCTCTCCTTGCTTGTACTTGTTGCCATTCCACACCTCGACACATTGCTTGCTTGGTTGCAGTGGATTCGACGATTCGACAATGACGGAGCAACGCACGCACCGAAACTTTACGGTGCGACCAGTGCTCCCCTGATACAGGGGCGGCGCCCACCTGTGCGAGTGCCGAGTCATAGGTCAAGCTCGTCAGCCAAATAATCAGTGTCGGCTTCTGGGTCCCAGAGCATCGAGAACTCAGCGTCGAGCAGAGTGAGCACCCACTCTTTGTCGAACATCGTAGTTGGACACTCCCGAATACACTCCTCGATGCCTACCAACAACTTGAACACAGCCTGCGTGCGAATGTAGTCATCTTCCCCCATCGACTCGTTCTCGCGTGCCGACAGCAATCGTTGGTCGCGCAGTTCATTGGCCGACTTCATCGCTCCTCCTTGGCAGGATAGCTCCTTGTCCAGTAGCTACTGTCAGACCAATTGTTCTAACGTCTTCGCCAAGCACCTCGCGCAAATGCAGTCCAGCGTCTGCCACCCTCCACGCAGCAGCCCTTGGCCTGTCCATTTCTATGTGCATAATTGCAGCCTTAAGTAGGCTAACGATATGAAACAGATCATCTTTGTCGTAACTTTCCACTGATCCTCCTTTAGAATCCGTTGTTAGAATGCTTCATTGGTTCTGGTTTTCCTCCGCTTTGCCGTGCGTCTTGCCGCTCGTGTTGCGTGACAGACGATGCGCGAATTCCGTAATAAGTTTTGCCTTCATGCTCACGGCCAGTTAGCTCTCCCATGACCGTGACGTGCTCGCCTTTCTGCATTTGCGAGGCCCACTCAGCCGGCTTTCCCCAAACGTCAACATCCCACCACAGCGTGCAGGCTCGTTCGCCGTAGCCAACTCGACAGCCGACACGCAGCGAGGCGACCTTGCCGCCATTGGTCTCGCGCACTTTAGGCTCTTGTCCAATCTTTCCAGTGATGCTAATCATTCCAGGCATGTTTCCTCCTTAGTGTGTCAAAACTTTCCAGGCAATTCTGAAACGCTCAAAAATGCCCATAGGACGCCGCAATTCCTTTCTTGCGACTGGTAGCTCAATTACATTGCTTTCGACGGTTCTGGTGGCATTTCCGTGCGTCATTGGATATTGATACGAGTCGCAGTCGGAGCACGTTGACTCATCCTCGCATACCCAAGACGCACACAGCGGGTTAACGCACGGCCATGTTCTAGTCGGATTCTGCGGCATCGTCTACCTCCTCGACACAGCGGCATCGAAAGTCGCAATAGTCGTCGCAATCCCAGTGAACGTAGCCTGCACCGTAACAAGTGCTGCAATCGTCGGCGCCACACATACGGTCGTGGCAATTCGGAACCCTGATGTCGGCGCGACAGTGACGCTTATCGCATCTGTCAGCCGGCGAAATCTCAGCCTGACCTAGCAGCCGTTCTCGCTCGATGTCGTATTCAGAATGATGGTCAGAATGGTAGCGCATTTACTCCTCCCCAAGTTCAACATCAATATCGCTGAACGGTGCGTCGTCGTCTTCTTCTACTGCTGGTTCTGGTTCTGGTGCCGACTTCGATGTCGCACGCACGGCAACCATTCGCATGACGATTGGTCGTCGCTTAGGCGGCGCGAACGTCACGTCGATGTCCTTTGCTAGGTCTGGCGATCCCCACACCCGAACGCAGAACTTGTCCTCGCCCTTAGCAGTCGGCAACGGCATAAGCTTGTCTGTCGCATAGAACGTGACACGTTTGCCGATCCAGTCAGGACAACGGCGACCAAACATGCCAGCGATACAGATTGCGTTGATTTTAGCCAAAACCAACTGCCGGTCAGTCTCCGCGAACGACAAGATGGCTTTGATTTGCTTGCCTTCTTCTGGCTTGTCTGAGTCGAACTCCTCCTGAAAGATGTCGGTGATAGTCAATGTCCTTTGCTTTCCGTCAAATAGACCAGCTTTTATCCAGCGATTCGGATACAAATGGTCTAGTGTCGGTGGAATCTTGCTGTTCATTTAGCCTCCAAAGTCTAACCCAAGGTCAGATAGGTCGTTGTCTTCTTTACGGTCTCGCGCAACTAACTCGGCGCCAGGACTGCGATACCATCCAGGCAACGCAATCTCGTCAGGACACCCGACAACACGTCGGCCATCTGCGCCAAACCATTCGATGTCTTGCGGTCCAGGCCATACGTTTGCCCGTGAGCACTCGACGAATATCTCCATGGCCGAACGCAACTCAGCCTTGCCTAGTTCCATGGCGTCTTCAGACACTCTGACAATCGCACACAAATGCGGCGCCACCTTCGACACAAACGCCAAATAGAACACGGCCCCAGGCAAGCCAACCGACTCAAGCGCCGCTCGATACTGTGCTGCCTGCCGATGATACCCGAACGTAGCCATCGACTTCGCCAGCCCGTCGCCAGTCAAGTCTGCCGATGTCGTCTTCAGGTCAACCACTACAGGCGGAGTGTCACCCTGGTAAATCAGAGTCACATCCACCTTGGCTTTGCACGGACAGCCGGTTTCGTCATCAGTCCAAAAGAACTCTCGCTCTACCTCCATTATCGAATTAGACAATAAGTCAAGCCACCGTTTGCTAGACTGGAACGAATTCGCCATAGCAGCAGCGATGTCGAAGTCAGCCTTCGACACAATCGCTTTTCCCTGATTCGCCAAAACAAACTCGTCAAACGCAGCCTTGCCGTCCTTCGACCGTCTATCGACCGATGGAGCCACTGCATACTGCTCGGCAATCAGATGAGGCTCCAAAGCATATGTGTGTACCAGTCTACCAAACGCCAAAGCAGCCGAATCGGTTTTCTCTGAATCCATCGAATGTCGATACACTGCTGGACTATTCGGCGGCAGCAAGAGCTTGGCGCCACTCGCCGACAGTGCAGGCACAGAATAGTAGTTCATCCAACACCTCTTGTTATTTTATGTACCAGCTTGAAATTAAAACCATAATCGCAATGTAAACATACACACTCACGTTAACCTCCTGATACGGCAACCCTTAGGATTCGACCCTCCTCCTCGTGTACCTCGATTGGCAACCACAACTCCCAATCTCGCGCCATCGACTCCATTGCTTGAATCGCCTTGACCTTTTCGTTGTAGACCGCCGTTGAAATTTCGACGCCGGTCAGGACATCTGCATCAACCAAGCGCTCCTCGGCCTCGACTGCGTCTTCGTATCGCTTGGCAGCGTCTGACATGTATTCGGTCAAAGCTTCCATCAATGCCTGCCGAATACCCTCACGATGCTTAGAAAGGTCCATCCCGTACCTCCTCATTGTTACTCGGTGTCGGCATCCGTTGGTCTTGCCTACGATCTCGCATAATCCAGCCTCGCTTTCGCATTCGACTGGCAAGTGTGCGTGCGTTTTGATTGCTCATATCCATGTCGGCACAGATATCGTCTAGGTCAAGCAGACTGTTCCATGCACTCGCAAACGTCTGCAAAACACTGTATTTAGTTGCGGCTGGCATATCGCCCTCCTGTCAAGTTGAAGTTAGCACTGGTTGTGTTCGACTGTCAAGCTGTCTAGCTGGCAACCTCGCGGACATCGGCGTCGGAGTCGGCGCGGGCCCACGACAGGTCGCGTCCGGCTTCGCGGTCGGCCCGTGCGGCGACGCGCCGGACAGCGGGGGCGGCGTCCGTGCGTGCCCACGCCAGGTCGCGGCCGGCGTTACGGTCGTCCAATGCGGCGGAGAGTCGGACATCGGCGTGGGAGTCTGCGCGAGCCCAAGCCATGTCGCGGCCAGCGGCGCTGTCGGCCCATACGGCGACGCGCCGAACATCGGCGTCGGAGTCGGCGCGGGCCCACGACAGGTCGTGGCCAGCGTCGCGGTCGGACAGTGCGGCGACGCGCCGGACAGCGGGGGCGGCGTCCGTGCGTGCCCACGCAACGTCGCGGCCGGCGTCACGGTCGGCCCAGGCGGCGGCATGTCGGACATAGGCGTGGGAGTCTGCGCGTGCCCACGACAGGTCGCGGCCAGCGGCGCTGTCGGCCCATACGGTGACGCGCCGAACATCGGCGTCGGAGTCGGCGCGGGCCCACGACAGGTCGCGGCCGGCGTCGCGGTCACCCCATACTGCGGCATATCGAACATTGGCGCATGAGTCGGCGCGGGCCCAAGCCATAGCCATGTCGCTGCCGGCGGCGCGGTCGCCCCATGCGGCGGAGCGTCGGATATCAGCGGTTGCATCCTTGCGAGACCACGCAATGTCGCGTGCTTCGGCTGCAATTTCAACTAGCTCTTCCCACCTACGCTCAGGTACGTCGCGGGTGTCACAACCATCAAATTCGGCGACGAGCATAGCTCGCATGGTTAAGACCTCCGCATCCTCTAGTAGGTCGCGAGACATGCGTTCGGCGAGGTGGGACAGGTTCATCAGGTAGTTGATTTGCATTTGGCTCTCCTTTCTCCGTTGCGGCCGTCGTTGGCCGTTCATGAGTTCATCATACGCCTATCACACGGCGTGTCAACACTAGTCACAAAGAATTCTGCTATCGATCACCTGACACTGTGTTAGGTGGTCGTCCTGGGTTAGAGCCCAGCCAAGCAGTAGGCCAAGCAAAGCGCCGATTATCATGCAGATTACTAGGTCCCGGTCCATTGTCTCACCTCGCTGCGCCGCTCTGGCGCGTTGTAGTCGGCCCCACGTCGACGGCTCGCACGTCGTGCCGGCTGATTCCGGCGTGGGGTGGTGGTGGTCTAGTTGGCGATCCGAATCATCCACCCCGAAACCTCGGCCACCCATCCGCCATGGCATTGCGACAAGCGGACGATGCCGGCTTCAATTTCGGCGGCCCACGCGTTGGCGAGCACATCTCGCGAGCGATGACGTGAGCCAATTTCGCGGGTGATAAAATCCACGGTGTATTGTGCGCCGTCGTCGTCGCCCCACCACGCCAACGCTTCCGCTTCGGTCGCGGCCCAGCCTAGTCCGTCGAGCGTTTCGAGTTTGTCGTCATGCAAAATTGGGTAGCGGGTTGGCTTGGGTTGATCGTTTAGAATCGACCTAATTTCGGAGCGATCCCTGCCAGTTATGCGCGCCAGCCTTTCGATGGTATAGCTCCAGTCTTGGTCATATGCCTGTCGAATTTCGTCGTCGTCCCAGTCCATTGGATTGTTTATCATTTCGCTGTTCATTGTCTCACCTCATAGTGCGCCCTTGGCGCGTTGCAGTTGGCCACCCGGCGACGGCTCGCACGTCGATGCCGGCTCGTTCCGGCGGGTGGTCGGTCTTGTTTGCCCCCTTCACCTACTAAGTGGGGGGCGCCACGTGTTCACCAAATCAGGCATATGCTCGTCGCGGCTCTCAGCCTGATCGGACAGTACCGTCGCAGCGTGTCAGACTGCGGGCGGTAGTGGCGTTTATTTATCAAAGAGCAGGGGCCGTTGCGCGGAGCTAGGGCTAGGGTCGGTCGGTCTCGGTCGGTCTCGGTCGTCGTCTTGTTTTCTGAGAGCGTCTCGGGCAGCGCTCGGCTACCCGACGAAATGAATCACACCACGTGTCAGATGGTGTGTCAACCTTGTGTCAATCCAGGCAACCCCACAACCACCCCAAACAGGTCTGGCGATTGTGCCTAAGTCGCCGCTATTGCGACAGAATATGTCAGTTTGCTGGCCGGTCTTGATGCCGGTCGAGACGTGATCAGGGTTGTACAATGTCGAGAAGAACCTTTGAAACCTGTTGTAATTGTTAGTGAAAAGTTAACGTGCGACAATCATTAAGCTTTTCGCTTTTCGGGTCGATTATGGGTTGTCTGTTTTCGTGTAAGTTGCTGAATTTGTTTGAGAATTTGTTGACGGTGGAAGGGGAGAGGGAGGGGGTCGGAGAGACGGTCAAAAATAGGACCGAAAAGGGTCACGGCTAACACATGTCAAAAAAAGGGCTTTTTTCCAGGTGGGTCGCAAGTCCTTGTTTTTCCGTGTCCCTGTCCCATGCCCTAAAGTGACGGGGACAGGGCGCAGCCAGGGCGCAGCCAGGGGGCCAGCCAGGGCGCCAGCCAGGGCGCCAGCCAGGGCGCCAGCCAGGGCGCAGCCAGGGCGCCAGCCAGGGCGCCAGCCAGGGCGCAGCCAGGGCGCCAGCCAGGGCGCAGCCAGGGCGCAGCCAGGGGGCCAGCCAGGGCGCAGCCAGGGCGCAGCCGGTCCGCTGGGCTGCGCGCCCGCGAGCGCGCGCGCGCGAGCGAACGCACACACGCACACGCACCCATATTCCCTCGCCCGGCACCCCATGCGCGCACAGGATCTAGATCCCCCCACTTACCGGTGTAAAACTTAAACTTGCCTATAGGGGGGGTTCCACTTGGGGGTACCCCTATTTGATATCGGGGAGTCCCGTTGCGAAAATTTTCGTATTTTCCGAAACGACTCTGGAGCCAGGATGGAGCCAGGATGGAGCCAGCTTTTAAAACGTATCCTGGCTACTCCAACTGCCCAAAACTACGACGGTTTTCCAGTTTGCGCCAGGGTAGCCAGCTTTTTTCTATATATAACGCATAAAGAAGTTTTCACCTGACACAGTTTTCTCTATATTAGAAAGGAAACTAGGATTTATCCTGGCTACCCTGGCTACTCATCTGTTTTGCTAGCCGATATCAATAGTTACGAGAGCCAGGATAAAAACGCATCCTGGCTCCGGCTGTCTGCAAACAACGCCGATGTCTTCGTTGTCTCGTTTGACAGCGAATGTCCACTGTGGTTTACTCGGTCTTGAGCAGACGAAATGGGAGGTTTTTGATGTCTGACAGACGACCGATGACTGACCTTGGGAACGCTGAGAGGTTGGTTTCGCGCAGTGGGAAGATGTTGCGGTTTGTGGAGGATCGGAACGAATGGCGGTCTTGGGTGTCGCCGCATTGGCGTAGGGAGAACATGGGTCCGGTGTACAGGGCTGCGGCAATGACGGCTCGGAGCATTATGGTTGAGGCTGAGAGGTACAGCGATGCTCCGAATGTGAATCCGACGACTGGACGACCGATGCCGAGTGACAGGCAGCAGATGATTTCGCACGCGATTAACAGCGAATCGAAACGGTCTCAGATGGCGATGATAGACTTGGCTGCACACATCTCACCGATATCATGCAGTTCTGCGTTATTCGACGCTGACCCGTGGGTTTTGAACACGCCGGCAGGGATTATTGACTTACGCGACGACGGTTCTGTGACTCCATGTAGGCCTGAGGCGATGTTGACGAGGTGTACGCGAGCGAAGTTTGATCCGATGGCTTATGCACCGACTTGGTTAGCGTTTTTGAAGACTGTGACTTGCGGCGACTCTGAGCTTGAGGGTTGGTTGCAGCGAGCGATTGGCATGACGTTGATTGGGGTACAGCGCGAGCATGTGTTTTTCTTTTTGTTTGGTGATGGACGAAACGGGAAGGGAACGTTTGTGAAGGCGTTGTTGTGGGCGTTGGGCGACTACGGCATGACGCTTCCACCTAATCTGTTGATTGAAAAGAAGTTTGATTCGCATCCGACTGAGTTGGCTGACTTAGAGGGTCGGCGGATGGCGGTTGGGTCGGAGGTTCCGAAGGGTTCGGCATGGGACGAGGTGAGGGTCAAGGCGTTGAGTGGCGGCGACATGATTCGGGCTCGGCGGATGCGGCAGGATTTTGTGGAGTTCACGGCATCGCATACGTTTTGGGTGTTGGGGAACGACAAGCCGAGGATTCGCGGGTTGGACAACGGGATTTGGCGGCGCATGAGGTTGGTTCCGTTCAAGGCCGACATCAGTGAGGAGGATGCTGACAGGGATTTGGATGCGAAGTTGGCGGCTGAAGCTGACGGTATTTTGTGGTGGTCGTTGGAGGGATGTCGTGCGTATTTGGCTCAGGGGTTGGGCATGTGTGCGGCGGTACAGAAGGCGACTGAGGACTACCAGAAGGACGAGGACATTTTGGGTAGGTTTCTGGAGGACTGTTGTGACATTGATCCTGATGCGAGTGTCAGCAAGGATTCGTTTCGGAGTTGTTTACGGAAATGGTTACAGGATGGGGAGTTTCGTCCTATTTCAGACCGTGCCTTGAAGTCGGATTTGACTCGGCGTGGGATTGAGGAGCGACGACCAGACAAGTATGGGACACGGGAATGGAAGGGCGTTCGGTTGAAGTTGACTGAGGCGGATCGGTTTACATGGTTCGATAAGAGGGGCGCCAATGATTAAGTTGCGCGAGTATCAGGAGAAGGACATAGCTAAGTTGAGGATACAGTTTAGGTCTGGTCGTCGTCGTGTTGTGTATGCGGCGAGGACTGGTTCTGGAAAGAGTGTGGCTGCTGCGTGGATGATTAAGTCTGCGGTGGAGAGGGGCAATCGGGTGTTGGTTGTGTCGCACCGGCAGGAGATTCATAGGCAGTTGGTGTCGAAGTTGAAGTTGTATGGTTTGAGTGTGTTTGAGTTGACGGCTGGCCAGAAGGAGATAGACGCGAGTGCGCGAGTGATCGTGGCGTCACAGCAGACGTTGGCACGCCGGAAGGTTCCGTTCGTTGATTTTGTCGTTATTGACGAGGCGCATCAGGGAGTTGCACAGCACAAGCGGTTACAGCAAGCGTTGCCTGCTGCGTGGTTTTTGTTGTTGACGGCGACACCTCAGAGGCTCGATGGCGCTCCGTTGCCTGCCGATGTCATTGTTGAGGGGCCGAGTATTGTTGAATTGCAGCAATCTGGGCATTTGGTTAGGACTCAGGTGTACACGGTGGAGAGTCCTGACTTGTCGCACGTTCCGATTGTTCGTGGCGATTTCTCTAACAGGATGATGGAGATAGCGTATTCCAAGCCAAAGTTGATTGGTTCGATAGTCGATCACTATCAGAATTATTGTGTTGGCCGGCGCACGATGTTGTTTGCGTCTGGAGTTGAGCACAGCAAGAAGTGTTCGTCGATGTTGAATCAGGCGGGGATACGTTCGTTGCACGTTGACGGTTCGACTCCTGCTAGGGTTCGTGCTGAGACGTGGCGGAAGTTACAGGACCATGAGATTGACGTTGTCTGTTCGGTTGGCGTTGCGATTGAGGGGTTGGACATACCTGAGGTTTCGGCGGTGATTTGGGCACGGGCGACGGCGAGTCTGACGGTATGGTGTCAGGGCAACGGTCGGGCGATGCGTCCAGGCGGCAGTGAGGATACGATTATTGTGGATGCTGGCGGGAACGTTTGGCGTCACGGTTTGCCTGAGACAGAGCACACATGGTCGTTGAGCACTCGTGTGGGTGCGGTCAAGCAGCCGTCTCAGGTTTACGCACTGCGTCATTGTGGTCATTGTTTGGCGATATGGAGTTCTGAGGAGAGTGTCTGTTGTCCGAGATGTGGAGCGAACGAGGTTCAGAAGCGTGTAAGTCCTCGCACTCAGTCAGGCGAGTTGGTGAAGGTATCTGAGGCTGAGTTGGCGAGGCGACGAAAGAGTGCGAGCAAGGATACTCCACCGAGGCCGTGTCCGGTTTGGGCGTTGAAGGGAAAGGGTCTCTGGGACAGGTTGGAGAGTAAACGTCATCGAGAGGGATACGAGTTGGGGGACGGAGGCCCATATAAGGGCTGGACAGCGGCGATGTGGAGGAGAATCATGCGTACTCATGCCGCTGCGTGAGTCTGACATTCAGAGACAGTTCTTGGCCGTTGTTGGGCCGGTGGTCGGAGTGTTTGTCGAGCGCATCAATACTGGCATGGCGATGGACCCACGCACAGGTCGCGCTGTACGGTTCGGTACTCCTGGCTCACCCGACATCAGGATAACGATGGGTGGCCGGTCGATAGCGGTAGAGCTTAAGTCGGCGACAGGCAGACAGTCTGTTGAGCAGAAGAGATGGCAGGCTGCGTTTGAGTCTGCTGGTGGTGTGTACTTGCTGGTGAACGACGTTTCCGTTGGCGTTCGCAGGCTTGCTGAGTTTGCGCCTGACGAGACCAAAAAGATGTTGCTATCCAGGGCTCCGTAACTTAGACTTGAGCACATATAGTGAGGTTTTAACTGCTTATAAAAACCCAACAAAATCAAAAGAAATCGGTTGAAATCACTTGCTTTTTTACCACAAATATGCTATATTTAAGGAGTGAAAAATGAAAGTCATCAAAGTAACGAAAGAGTATTTCCAGACAGAGGACGAGAACCCTGGTAAACTGACCATCCACTTCGGCGACAACCTCTCAATCCTCAAGGAGATGCCGTCCGCCAGCTTCGACATGATCTACATCGACCCGCCCTTCAACACGGGCAAGGTGCAGGAGCGCACCCGTATCCGAACCGTTCGGGATCAGGACGGTGGGGACCGCACCGGGTTCCAGGGGAAGCGGTACCGCACCGTCAAGGTCGGAACGGCCAGCTTCGCCGACGAGTTCGAGGACTTCTTCGAGTTCATGGAGCCGAGGCTTGAGGAGGCCCGTCGCCTCCTCAAGCCGAGTGGGTCGTTCTTCCTTCACATCGACTATCGGGAGGTCCACTACTGCAAGGTCCTCCTCGACCAGTTGTTCGGGCGGGACTCGTTCGTCAACGAGATCATCTGGGCTTACGACTACGGCGCACGCTCCAAGCAGAAGTGGTCCGCCAAGCACGATAACATCCTCTGGTACGTCAAGGACCCGAAGAACTACACGTTCAACTTCGACGAGATGGACCGCATCCCCTACATGGCCCCTGGGCTTGTTGGAGAGGAGAAGGCCGCCAGGGGCAAGACGCCAACTGACGTTTGGTGGCACACAATCGTCCCCACGAACGGGAAGGAGAGGACTGGCTACCCGACGCAGAAGCCTCTCGGGATCTTGGACCGGATCATGAAGGTCCACACCCGCCCTGGCGACAAGGTTCTCGACTTCTTCGCTGGTAGTGGAACCACCGGGGAGTCGTCCGTGCGCCTCGGCCGTCATTGCACGCTCATCGACAACAACGTCGAGGCGATGAACGTCATGGCACGTCGGCTGTCGTTCGCCCGCCCGGTCTTCCACGGGTGGAAGCCAGACGAATAACCTGAGCTTCCGCCGGACAAGGGGACTGTGGCCCAACCTGTTGCTGACGGCGGCACGCCAGTCGGCAGCCCCGTGACCAAGGAACCGCAGCAGCAGAGCCTGTTCGGCTGAGAAGGCGGAAGCCTGACGAGACCAAAAAGATGTTGCTATCCAGAGCACCGTAACTTAGACTTGAGCACAGATTGTTAATCGTGGTCGATTGACTGCGAGAGGTTTAGCCGTGAACGATCCGATGAAAGACTTCGCACGCCGCGCTGTGGCGTGCACAAATTGGCGATGGATGCCAGGAATGCTGGTAATGAGCGACCCCGAGCGGGTGCCTCGAGTGATTGGGTCGCCCGTGTGGCCAAGCGAACTTCGTGCTCGCGTCACATCGGAGGTGTTGGGGCGCTGGCACGGTGTCGGGCAATACTGCGTAGACTACCCAGATTCTGAGCATGAGACGATGAGCGGTGATGACCTTCCAGGCACACTCCCTGACTTGACTGATTCCGCGACCATTGGTTGTGTAGTCGCACTGGTGCGTGAAATTTATCCCGACGCTACGACTCAGATTGACAGCGGTTCATGGTGGGTTGCTGCGCGCAACGGCTACCGCGTTAGTTCTGGTCAGACTGAAGCAGAAGCCCTAGTTGCCGCACTAAAGGTCAACGACGCTACCGAAAGTGGCTAGACACAAAAGACGCTCATGGTCTGTCGTTCCGTGAGTGGTTGCTATCTGGATGTCATGTAAACAAATAGTGAGGTCATGATGGCTGAGTGTTCGGTTTGCCATGGTCGATGTTGTTATTTGGAGTTGCGTGAGGGGACGACCCGATATTCGACTCTGAGACTGCATGGCACTGGCGCACATTGGTGCAAGGGGTGTGACGATGGGAACGTCGATTCCGAGTCCGACAACGGAGAACAAGAAGGACGCAGTCAGGTTTGTGAAGCTGCTGGCGGGTAGTTTTGAGACTCCGGTGACTTGGCAAGTTTTCGACGATGCACCTGACAAGGACTATCGGAAGGCTGCGATTATACACGGTTCGATTAAAGATGTCGGCAAGAGGTTGCTGGCGTCGAATATGAATCGGTGCGGTGTGTTCTTGACGATAGCCGAGACTGACTTGGCTGGTCGAAAGCGGCAGAACATTAGGCGAGTTCGTGCGTTGTTTGTTGACTGCGACACGGTTCGACCTGACATGTGGCACTTAGAGCCGTCGATGGTTGTCGAGTCGATTGGGGGCCCGCACGCCTACTGGTTGGTTGACGACTGTTCGTTAGAAGCGTTCAGCGACTGCCAGAAGCGGTTGGCGGCTCAT
>Ga0208644_1001010_pt1 | contig 24359 bp, 21 predicted proteins | sample VirMetDEL_Nov_18_FD_184517 | JGI IMG/M metagenome (GOLD analysis project Ga0208644, IMG submission 184517) | Aqueous microbial communities from the Delaware River and Bay under freshwater to marine salinity gradient to study organic matter... | ecosystem: Environmental > Aquatic > Marine >...
TATTCTCAAATGAAAATAACCCAAGTAAACCCAGGCTGTGGAATTCCAATTCCTCCTCCATCATGGGGAGCTATAGAAAAAATTGTATGGGAATTTCACACAAATACTTTAAATTTAGGCCATGAATCTAAAATTAAATGGGCAAATGAAGTTCAAAAAGAAGAACAAGATATAGTAATGGTCCATGTAGCTAATTTAGCAATTGAATTAGCAAATAAAGGAATTCCTTATATATTTCAACATCATGATCATCATGCTTATCATTATGGTAAAGATTCATTTGTATATAAACAAAATTTAGAGGCAATGGAACGTTCTATAGTTTCTTTAGTTCCTGCTAAACATTTAGTAGAATATTTTGATACAAATAAAGTAATGTATTTTTCTCATGGAGTAAATACGGACGAATTTTATAATAACCCATTTAAAACATTCAAACCAGAAAATCCAAAATTACTAATGGTAGCAAACAATGGTTTAGCTGGTGATCCTACATTTGATAGAAAGGGATTTACATATGGTTTAGGATTAGCTATGATGAATGATTTAGAAATCACAATTGCTGGACCCTCAGCTAATAAACAATTCTTTAATGCTCATTTATGGATGTTAAATTATCCTAAATTAAATTTGGTATTTGATACTCCTAATGATAAATTATTAGAATTATATCATGATCATGACATATTTATTCATCCTACTATGCTAGAAGCAGGACACCCTAATTTAACTATGGTAGAAGCAGCAGCAGCAGGTTTACCTATTATTGCTGATTGGGAAATGGAAACTGATTTTCATGGAGCTTGGAGATCACCTCGTGATGTATTTGAAATGGATCGAGGATTAAAAGATATTTTATCAAATTGGGATTCATATAAAACAAAAATTATTAATACTGGTAAAGAATTGTCTTGGAAAAATAGAACAAAAGATTTAATTTTATTATTCGAATCATTATGAAAGAGGTTTTAATTCAAAATTATAATAACTTAAACCAATTAAATTTACCTTTTAAAGAAGCAGTAAATGAATTCTTAGTTAATTTTGTAGGTGGTGCTAAAATAGAAATTTTAGGAGATAAACAAGCTGAATATAATATAAAATTTATCAATAATAAAAATGGAAACATTATATTTGAAACCTCAATTTCAAATAATATGTGGACTAAACCTAATATTTCTTATTTTATTGAATGGAGAATTGAAGTATATAATAAAAAAACAGGCAATTTAGAATTTACTCATATTTACAATTCAAGTAATAAACGAGTCTATATTCATTTAGAATCTTCAGCTATCGGAGATACATTAGCTTGGTTCCCTTATCTAGAACAATTTAGAAAACAACACGGATGTAAATTAATTGTTTCTACATTTCATAATGAATGGTTTAAAAAATCATATCCAGAAATTGAATTTGTAGAACCAGCAACTGAAGTTTTTGATTTATATGCTATGTACAATATAGGATGGTTTTATAATGATAAACAAATTGAAACTAATAAAATTCCTATTGATTTTAAAAAACATCCTTTAGGCCAAACTGCTACTTCTATATTAGGTTTAGATTATAAAGAAACAAAACCCAAACTAGATATTCCTGATAAAAGCCAACAAATTGAAGGAAAATATGTTTGTATAGCCCCTCATGCTTCAGCCCATGCTAAATATTGGAATTATCCTGGTGGATGGCAAACAATAATCGATTACTTAAATAATAATGGGTATAAAGTAGTAATGATTACTCATGAACGTTTAGGAGATAAATGGCATGATTCTAAACTAGGAGGAACTTTAAAGGGAGTTATAAATAAAACTGGAGATTATCCTTTAGAAGATAGAATGGTTGATCTTAAATATGCTGACGCTTTTATAGGATTAGGAAGTGGATTATCCTGGATGTCATGGGCAATAAACACCCCAACAATCCTAATCTCAGGATTCAGTGAACCCTATAGTGAATTTTTAGATTGTGAGCGCATATTTAATTATGATGATAATGTATGTAGTGGATGTTTTAACCGTGAATGGTTAAATCCTGGTGATTGGGAATGGTGTCCTGATCATAAAAATACTCCTCGTCAATTTGAATGTACTAAAACAATTAAACCAGAAAAAGTAATTGAATCTATTAATAAGGTTCTTAAATTTTAATAAAAAAACTAATATTTATTATGGAACAAATATTTCTAACACAAGAAGAGTTACAACAATTAAAAAGTTTAAATGAAGAACGAGCTGATATAGTTACTAAATTTGGTGCTATTGAAGTAGAAATTCAAAGTTTAGAGTTACAAAAAAATAAACTAACTAAAACCCTCCAAGAACTAATTAAACAATCAGAACTTGTAGGTCAAACGTTACAGAAAAAATATGGTGAAGGAAATATAAATATTGAAACAGGTGAATTTATAAAGCAATAGTTTTTTGAATTCTTTTTATATATTTATAACAAAACAATAACAAAATAATAAAATGGCAGAAACTCTAGTATCTCCCGGTGTATTAGCAAGAGAAAATGATTCTTCTTTTGTAACCCAAGGCCCAGTAACCGTTGGTGCTGCTATCATAGGTCCAACAGTTAAAGGACCTGTAGAAATACCAACAGTAGTTACTTCTTATAGTGATTATACATCTAAATTTGGAACTACATTAACAAGTGCAAGTAATGAATATACTTACTTTACTTCTATTGCAGCTTACAACTATTTTAATAATGGTGGTGAATCACTATTAGTTTCTAGAGTAGTAAGTGGTTCTTTTACCTCAGCTACATCCTACAACTCAAATAACAACCCTGAAATTTCAGGTAGTGATAATACTGGAACTTTAGTGTTAAAAACAATCTCTGAAGGTGTTATCATGAATAGCTCTTCAAGCTTAGATAGTTCAGGTTCTTTAGAAAGTGGTTCTTCTGATAATATTAGATGGGAAATTTCAAACCCAAGTACTTCATCAGGTACATTTGATTTATTAGTTAGAAGAGGTGATGATAATACGAATAATAGAATTGTATTAGAAACTTGGACTGGTTTATCATTAGATCCAAAATCAGATAATTATGTTGCTCGAGTAATTGGTGATCAAGTAGAAAACTTTAATGGTAATACTAGTGATCCTCAAGTAACAATTACGGGTTCTTATAGAAATGCTTCTAGATACATTTATGTAAGTCAAGTATTAAGACCAACCCCTGATTATTTTGATAATAATGGTATTGCAAAAACAATTTATACTGGTTATATTCCTGCAGCTCAAAGTGGTTCTTTTGGTAATGCTACTGGAGATGTAATTGGTGGAGCTAAATTCTATGATAATATTGAAGCTAATAATGCTCAAGGTATTGGCTCTTCAAGTTATGATGGAATGATTGCTTTATTATCAAATCAGGATGATTATGTTTATAATGCAATATTTGCTCCTGGTTTATATAACGAAGGACAAACATCACAATGTACTAACCTAATCAACAATACTCAGGTAAGAGGAGATGCTTTATTTGTATTAGATTTAGTAGATTATGGTTCATCAATTACAAATGCTGTTGGACAAGCTGCTTCAAGAAATACTTCATATGCTGCTTCATATTATCCATGGTTACAAGTAATCGATCCTGATACAGGAGCTATGGTATGGGTCCCAGCATCAACAATGATTGCAGGAGTATATGCTTATAATGACGCTGTTTCAGAACCATGGTTTGCACCAGCGGGTATTAATAGAGGTGGTTTATCTCAAGTAATTAGAGCTGAAAGAAAATTATCTCAATCAAATAGAGATACCTTATATACAAATAAAGTAAACCCAATTGCAACATTCCCAGGAACTGGAGTTGTAGTATACGGACAGAAAACATTACAAACTAGAGCAAGTGCTTTAGATAGAGTAAATGTTAGAAGATTATTGATTCAACTTAAATCATACATTTCTCAAGTTGCCCAAAACTTGGTATTTGAACAAAATACAATTGCTACAAGAAATAACTTCTTAGCACAAGTAAATCCATATTTGGAAAGTGTTCAACAACGTCAAGGTTTGTATGCATTTAAAGTAATCATGGATGACACAAATAACACAGCTGATGTAATTGATAGAAATCAATTAATTGGTCAGATTTATATCCAACCAACTAAAACAGCTGAATTTATTTACCTAGACTTTAATATTTTACCTACAGGTGCTACATTCCCTGCATAAAAGATAAAAAGTTGAATATTTATAATAAAATAAAATAATAGCAAAATAAAATGGCAGTATTAGATCCAAACGAAATATTTTTCACGGCATTTGAGCCAAAACAATCCAATAGATTTGTATTGTATATTGATGGTTTCCCTTCTTACTTACTTAAGCAAGTAGGTGCTGTTAGTGTATCACAAGGAGCTGTAGCTCTTAACCATATTAACGTTCAACGTTATGTAAAAGGTAAAACAACTTGGGGAACAATTCAGTTTACATTATTTGACCCAATTACTCCTTCAGGTGCTCAAGCTGCCATTGAATGGTTAAGATTACACCACGAATCAGTAACAGGTAGAGATGGTTATAGTGATTTCTATAAAAAAGATTTAACATTTAACGTATTAGGTCCTGTAGGTGATATTGTTTCTGAGTGGATAATTAAAGGTGCATTAATCACTGAAATTAACTGGGGTGATTATAACTGGGATGATGATGGTACTGCTGTTAACATCCAGGTAACTGTACAACCAGATTACTGTGTATTAAACTTCTAAAAAAGAAGACAAATATTTTTAAAGAGAGCTTGGCTTTGTCAAGCTCTTTTTTTATCGTTATATTTATACTAGAACAAAGTTATTAAAAATAAAAATTATGGCCGAATTTAAATTCCCTACTGAACAAGTAGAATTACCTTCTAAAGGTTTAGTTTATTCTAAAGACAATCCTCTGTCTTCTGGAGTCATTGAGATGAAATATATGACTGCAAAAGAAGAAGATATCCTCACTAATCAGAATTATATTAAAGATGGTACTGTTGTTGATAGACTATTAAAGTCATTAATAATGAGTAAAATTAACTATGATGATTTAGTTGTTGGAGATAAAAATGCTATTATGATAGCAGCTCGTGTTTTAGGATATGGTAAGGATTATTCATTTGAATATGAAAACGAAACTATTACAGTTGATCTTTCAGAACTAGAACAACGTTTCATTGATGAAGAAGCATTACTTGAAAAACATGTAAATCTGTTTAAATATGTTTTACCTCATTCAAAAAATGAAATTACTTTTAAATTATTAAATACTAAAGACGAAACAGCAATTAAATCTGAAGTTAAAGGTTTACAAAAACTTGATAAAAAATCATCTCCAGAATTATCTACTCGTTTAAAACATATGATTCAATCTATAAATGGTGATGATGATTCAAAAACTATTAGAGATTTTGTAGATAATTATATGTTAGCTAGAGATTCTAGAGCCCTTAGAGAATACATTAGGAACTTCCAACCAGATATTAATTTATCATTTACGCACGTGAGTAGTGACGGCAACGAAAGGGAACTTGCCCTTCCGATGACCGTCAGCTTTTTTTGGCCTGACAGCGACCTATAGAATAAATCTATTTACATCTATCCATGAAATAGTATATTATGGAAATGGTGGATATGATTGGCATACTATTTATAATATGCCTATATGGTTGCGAAGATTTACTCACCAACAGATCCATGAAGCACGATCTGCAGAAGCTGAAGCTAATAAACAAGCTTCTAAAGGAAAAGGATCTAGTATAGATTTTGCGAAAGGTGCTAAACAAAATATTCCTAAACAAGCACTTAATCCAAAACTAAAGTCACCTCCTAATTATATTACGAAGGCATCAACAAAATGATGCCTTCTAATATTTATAATAAAACCTATTCTAAATGGCTGCTGACAAACAAGGAGTAAAAAATCAAAAAGATTTTAATAATGAGATGTCCAATAGTATATCTTTGGAACAGCAAATTATTGATCTTTTAAAAACCAGAAGAGGTATTGATTCTGGTATTCTTTCAGACCAGCAAGATATATCTAATGTCCTTCAAGATCAAGTTAGCCAACAGAAATTTTTAAATTCTGAAAAAAAACTCACCAGAGATATCTCAAATCAGATAACAAAAGCTGCTACTGAAGCTTATTCTATTCAACAAGATGAATTAGGACTTACTTCAACTAACGCAAAGTTAAAAAAACAACAGGAAAGTCTAGAAAAAAATATCATTTTAGCAAAACAACAACAAGCTAAATTTGCTAAGATGGCTACTGAAGGTGATGCTAAAAGCAGAGAATTAAATGCAGCAATAGCTGAATCATTAGGGGAACAAGTAACCCAGGCACAAATTATACAAGCCGAAATGAAAAAGATTTCTAGAGAATCTAAATTAACCTCAGATTCTTTAGGGGTTAAAACTTTCGGCGGTCTATCAGATTTAGTAAAATCAGTCCCTGGTTTGAGCAGATTTAGTGGTCCTTTTCAGGAAGCTGCAGAGGCTGCTAGGAAACACGGTGCAGCTCAAGCAAAAATGCTTACTACCGGGAAAGGTTTAACTAAAGATAAAATAAAAGAATTAGGACTTACTAAAAAGTTAACAGTTACAAATGCAGATGGTACAAAGAAAGTTTTAACAGGTAGAGCAGCTGCTGTTAAATTACAAAAAGAGGGTGTTAAATTAACGGGTACCATGGGTGCTGGTTTTAAAAGTTTAGGACCAGCTATTGCTAAAGCTTTTGGCCCTATGGCGTTAGCTGCGGCTGCACTGAATCAAATTATAAAAGCATTTGGTGCAGCAGATAAAGCTGCTGGGGATTTAGCTAAAAGTCAAGGGATATCATATAATGAAGCAGCAGCATTTAATAAAGAAATAGCTGATTCCGGAGTAACTACCGGTAAATTATTAACTACTACTAAAGATGTAGTAGCAGCTCAAATAGAATTAAATAAAGTATTTGGTACCTCAGTAAAATTTTCTAATGAATTTGCTGCTGAATTCTCTGAAATTCAAAAAACAACAGGTCTTTCAACTGAATCCATGAAGATGTTTGCTGAACAAGCAATGGTTGGTGGAACTTCAATTCAAGATCAATTAGTTCAAGTTACAGCTGTTACCCAAGAATTAAATAACCAAAATGGGGTTGCTTTCTCAGCTAAAAGTATACAGGAAGGATTAGCTAAAGCTTCTGCATCTCAGTTAATAACAGCTGGTAGAAATACTAAAGAATTAGCCAATCAAGTGTTCCAAGCTAAATTAGTTGGTTTAAATATGCAACAATTAGAAAGTGTTGGTCGAAGTATGTTAGACTTTGAATCTTCTATAGCAGCAGAAATGGAAGCAGAGCTAATGACTGGGAAACAACTTAATCTTGAAAAAGCTAGAGAAGCTGCCCTTCAAGGAGATCTTGCCACCTTAGCTTCAGAAATGAGAAAAGAGGTAGGTACGGCTGCTGAATTTGGAGAAATGAACGTTCTTCAACAAGAAGCTTTAGCAAAAGCTTTTGGTATGCAACGTGAAGATATGGCAGCAATGTTATTAGAGAATGAAAAATTAGAAAAAGTTAAAGCTCAAGGATTTGAGTCTATGGATGACGCCCAAAAACAGTACAATGAAGCTGTAAAAAGTGGCAATATGAGTGAAGAATTAAAAAAGAAGTTAGCTGATGCTGGAGTATTAAAACAAATGGAATCTGTAACTCAGCAAGAAAAAATGGCTGCTATTACTGAAAAATTAACAGATTTATTTATTAAATTAGCTGATCCTCTTATTCCTGTAATTAGTAAAATTATGGAAATTGGATCTGCTGTGATTACAACTGTTACTCCTGCTTTTCAAATGTTAGGAAAAATAATTGAAGGGTTAATGGTAGTTATTCAACCTATTGTAGATGCTTTTTTAACTATATTCGATTTAGTTCAATCTATTTTTGATCCTACAAAATCTTTTGGAGATGTTTTAGCAGAAGCAGGTCCTATAGTTAGTGGATTAGCAGTAGCTTTTGGAGTTGTCGGAACTGCTTTAGTAGTAAGTATTGTTCCTTCAATGTACGCCGCAGCAGCATCAGCAGTAGGATATGCTATTTCAATGGCATCAGCAGCAATAGCAGCAGTTACAACAGCCTCTGCAGCTACCTTAGGTATTGGTATAGCAGCTGTAGTAGCAGGTATTGCAGCCGCAGCATATGCTTTTAATAACGCTAAAAAAGAAGCATCATCAGCTGGTGACATGATTTCTCCCGCAGATGGTAAAACAATGGTATCTACTAAAGAAGGAGGATTATTTTCACTTTCTCCTAATGATGATCTTGTAGCAGGTCCTGGAGCAGCCCAAGCCATTAGTAATAGTGGAGGTGGGGGTAATAATGATGCTCAATTAATGGCTTTAAATACTAAAATGAGTCGATTAATAGCTCTTATAGAACAAGGAGGAAATGTATACATAGATTCTACTAAAGTAGGTACAGCAATGGCTGTAGGAAGTTACAAAGTTCAATAAAATTAAATATTTATAATAAAAAATAATCATGGGACTATTAGACAAATTAACAAATCAAGATTCTACATTAACTGCATTTAATGGAGCTACACCAAACAAGTATGATAAAGAAAGTGGTTTAGTCACTCCAGCTAATAAAGTAATTAAATCAGACTCAGTACTAGATCTAGATGGACAAACACCATCTACAGCCTATAAAAATACTGCTCCTGAAAATCAAGGCGGTAAAGTTTAATACATGCCTTTACTAGACCTCAAAACTGATTTAAAATCCCTAAGATTTGGGAAGGACAGGTTAGGTGGTGGTGATAGTGGACAACCATATATTACTTCTCCTATTCCTGAAGAGACAAATAATCTAGGAATTTTAAATAATGATTTTCTTTTACGAGGAGGAATTACTGCTGTAACTAATAGTGGGGAAGATGTTTTACGTTTGGGTAAAATGTTTATTGATACAAAATCCCCAAGTGGTATTTTATTTACAGCTAAACAACAATTATTATCTAGAACATCTAATCGCACCCAAACTAGTGGTATTTTAAATGAAGGTATTTATACACCATTATCTACTTTAGCTCAAGCGGGTGTTAATGCTTTTGGAGGTCATTTAAATAAACAAGGTATAAACCCATTTGCTCAAACAGGTGCTTACTCTAATAATGATAATTTATATGGAGTTAAAGTAAAATGGAATCAACCTAAAGAAGAAAATAGACTAGTAGCTATTTATCAAAATATTACCGATAATACATCACAAAATAACTGGAATTTTTCAGGAGTAGATCTTAATGTAGGCCCTAATATTTTATCATATGGTGGGGGACCTGGATCTGTTTTAGGTATTGGTAAAACTCATATTAGATTTGCTTCTCCTGAACAAAGAACAGGGACAAATAATCCTAATTATAAAGGAAATTCAACACCTAACCAAGAACTTCCAAAATATACTCCAACAGAAAATTTACTTAATTTTAAAACTTTTCTTAGTAATTCAAATAATAAAGGAAAAGAATATAACGGGATTATAGTAAAAAACGCATATGTAACATTATCATCCCCTCCTTTTGTTAATGCTGCTACAGGATTATTAAACCCTTTAGGTGTAACCCAATATCCTTCTACATATACTACTACTCAATTAGAAGAAGCTAAACCCGACACTGAATTAGGAAGAGCAGTAGGAATTAAACAAGATTTTAGAAAAATATTACGTCAAGATATTTCATCATCTAAAGTTATTTCTATTAGTCCCGATTATCAAACACAAAATATTCAAACAAGAACTAACATAGGAAACCCTGGAGACTTTACTAGAAATCTCATTTCATACACCAGTGGTTCAGGTTTAGGACCTTTAGATAAAATTAATGCTTTACCATTATATAGCTCAACTAGTGTTACTACGGACCCTATAGTAAATGATTTAGTTAAATTCAGAATAGCTATTATTGATAACCAAGACCCGTCACAAAAAGTATTTATTCATTTTAGAGCTTTCCTAGATTCATTTACAGATAGTTATAGTGCTAATTGGAACTCGCAACAATATTTAGGTAGAGGAGAAAAATTTTATACATATGGGGGATTTGAAAGAACTTTTAGTATGGGGTGGACAGTAGCTGCTCAATCAAAAGAAGAGTTAATTCCAATGTATAAAAAATTAAATTATTTAGCTTCTTCTTTAACCCCTGATTATAGTGGAAATGGATATATGAAAGGAAATATGGCCCAATTAACAGTTGGAGGCTATCTTTATGAACAACCAGGAATTATTACTGGATTAGGTATATCTGTAGAAGAAAATTCACCTTATGAAATAGGTATAAATGATGAAGGAAGAAGTGACAGAACAGTTAAAGAATTACCTATGATTATTAAAGTAACTGGCTTTAACTTTATCCCAATTCACAACTTTAGACCAGAAAAACAAAAGAATAGTTATGCTACTAGAAGTGAACTTGCTGATATTGGTACTTTAGACCAAAATTATTATGGAAATCAAAGATATATAGCTTTATCTAATGGTGGAGACGACAAATTCAGTAATTATAATTATAAACAAACTGGAATAATTGAAGGAGAAGGTAAAAATGCTAGAATTACTAGTTTTATTCCTAATGTAGAAGCACCATCCCCTACTACAGGAGGAGGAGCTTCTGCCGGCGCATTAGCAGCAGCAGCAGCAGCAGCGAACACTGCTTAAGTAAAGTTTAAAATAAAAATAATTATATAAATGTCTAATAGATACAGAAATATTCCTCAAGACACTATTAAAGGTAAACAAGCATATAAAACTTCTCGTTACCCTGAGGTTCCTTTATCCGAAAATGATTTGTATGTTTATACAACTCAAGGAGATAGATTTGATACTTTAGCTAATTTATATTATGGAGATAGTTCATTATGGTGGATTATTTCTATAGCCAATACTGATGTAACTAATCAATCATCGTTAAATATTCCTATAGGTACCCAAATAAGAATTCCTAATAATTATGCTAGTGTAGTAAAAAATTTTAAATTAATAAACGAATAAGTTATGGCTAATATAGTAGGAGAACCAACCCCGTCTTTTGTTATCAACCAAGTTAATAAAAGACAAGAGATCCATGGTAAAATAAATAGGACAGCAGAAGAATTAAACTATTTAAACACTAAAACAGCTTGGTGTAAATTGATATCCTCAGTTTCAGTTGAATCTTCAATACCTAATAACACTATCAAAAACTTAGGATTAACAGGTAATCAATTAGCTGAAAAATATGTTTTATTTAATGGAATTACTAATGAATCCCCTACAAAAGGAAAAGAAGAAACCTATCAAAGATCAGGAATAGCTAGAAATAAATCTATAGATAATACTAATGCTTATGGAGTTGGAGGTTTAGAAATGGGTTTATCCCCTATGATGGGAATTAAAGATGCTATTATTACTGCTAAAAATAGGGGATCCCTAAAATCAGCTAAAGTAAAAATTATAGCTAATAGTAGAATTCAATTTGAAATAATTGAGACTTTATATATTAAGTTAGGATATTTTATGCTTTTAGAATGGGGATGGACTAATTATTTTAAAGGTAATGAATATATAAAAGACAATCCTTATAGTATAGCTGATAATTTTCTTTTAAGAAAAGAAGGATTCGATGCTTTAAATCGAAGGATCCTTAGTAATAGGGTAAAATCTGAAGGTAATTACGATGCCATGATAGGAAAAGTTACTAATTTTAGTTGGACTTTTAAACCTTCAGGTCAATATGAAATTGAACTTGATTTACTTTCTCAAGGAGATGTAATTGAGTCTCTTAAAGTTAATACTCTTCTCCCAGATGATGCTAAAGGAGCAATTCTTTCTTTTGAAGCTTGGCAAAACGTTAATTTGCTTTCTATTATTACTGACAATGATGAACAAGTAAAGGCTAAATATGAAAAATATAAAAAAAGTGGTGAATTATCTATTACTGCAGAAGCTTTAGCAAAATTAAATAACCCAATATTTGCTATTTCTAATTCTAGTTCTTTAGCTAAATTATTTACTCAAAAAATACAAGACCTAGTAGATGAGTCTGAAAATGGTGTGTATACCCAAATCCAAATTCAAGACTCAGATGGTAGTACTATATTTAAAGGAATGGATTGGGATGGAGATACTGATGATGAAGATCAATGGGTTTATTATATTAGGTTTGATCAATTATTACGATTTATTGAAGATAATATAATTCCTATTATTGATAAACCACAAAAGGTTAAATTTCTTAATTTTAATACTAATGTTGAAGATAACCTAATCTTATTCCAAAGTAGTATTATAACATCAGACCCTACTATTTGTATATGGGATTCAAATTGGGAAATAGCGGGTGAAACTGGATATAGTCCAATACCAACCAAAAAAGCACAGTTTTTAAAAACTGTAGGAAATAATACTTACGGAAAATTAATGTATCTTTTCTTTAATATGGAATGGATTCTACAAACTATGGATAGTTTAAAAGATGATAATGGAGATGTAACTTTAATTGATTTTCTTGAAGCTCTTCTTAAAGGATTCCAAAAAGTTTCAGGAAATTATAATACCATAACTCCTGATATAGACCCTGATACTAACGTAGTTTATTTTATTGATGAAACTGCTCAACCTGATAGAAAATCAACAGGAGCAACAGCATTTTTTAATACTTTTGGGTACTTTCCTGATGGTACTTCTAATTTTGTTAGAGATTTAAATTTTAATACAAGTATTACTCCTGAAATGGCTACTATGATTTCAATAGGGGCTACCCGAGATGGTAATACTCCTGGATATGATGCAACAGGGTTAAGAACAATTAACGCAGGAACTTTTGATGCTATTAAACCTAACCTTGTTACTACCTCGGGTCAATCCCAAGAAGATGCTGAAAGTACTACTAATAAACAAAAACTAGAAGATGCTAAAGAGAAATATAAAGAAGCTTCTAAAGCTTTAAGTGATTATGCATATTATACTATACGAAGAGACTTAGACCATAGGAATAATAAACAAAAAACTACAGCAGGAAAGATAAATAAAGAGGCTTCTCAAGCTTATGCAAATGCCCAAAAAACACTAATTGAATATAATCAATTAAAAAAGACAAAATCCGCTAATAAACCATTTTCTGGATCCCCTACTATGGGTTTTATTCCATTTGATTTAGGATTAACTATAGATGGTTTATCTGGTGTAAAAATATATAATAAAATAGCAGTAGAAACAGAATTTTTACCTTATAATTATCCTCAAGCTTTAGAATTTATAGTAAAAGGAGTAGATCACACTATTAAAAATAATGATTGGACTACTAATCTAACTACCCTTGCTATCCCTAAAAACCCAGTTGGTGGGGGTAAAGAATCACCTAATTTAGGTGTACCTTCTGGAAAACGCGGTGGCGGCGGAGGTAGTGGAGGCAGTAATCCTGCAGATTGGACCGATAAAACTATTACTAGTGGAAAACCTCTTAACCCTAGGGGACATGATGGTTCTCGTGAATATCCAAAAACTCAACTTTTATTCCATTATTCTGTAACTTGGCAAGCTAATGATAATGGTCAAAATGTTATAGATGTTCTTAATAAAAGGGGACTCTCATACCATTACGTTATTGATGGAGCAGGGAACGTAGAACAATTAGTAACAGACACAACTAGAGCATACCACGCAGGTGTTCCTGAAAATCTTAAACTTAGTGCTAATTCTAAAAGTATTGGTATTAATTTCCAAAATATAGGATATGCTAGGAAGACATCATCGACAGAAGAAGGTATTACTGGAAAATTTAAAGAATATAATCAATATACAGGTAATGTTAAATTAGTTAATTACTTAGGTAAGCCTGAACCTTATAAAGGACATACTTATTGCCAAGAAATTTCTGATAACCAATTAAAAGCTGTAAAAGATTTAGTAAAAACACTTAAGAAAAACAACTCAGGTATTCCTTCTTATAAATGGGAAGGTAAAAAGACATTCGATCAATTATTCCCACCTGATGGAAAAACAAGTTATTCTACTTCTAAACCTGGATTATATACCCACAATTCAAATGTTTTAGGAAAAGCAGATATTTTACCTACTCCTAAAATTGTTAAATTCTTTAAAGAACTAGTATTATAATGGCTTATTATCCTTTATCTCAAATAACACCTAATCTCTATACCGATGGAACCGAATACGAAACACCATCAGGAGAAAATTATACTGGATTTTATTTTAGAACATCTAAAGGAGAACTATTTACAGGAAGAACTCCTCAAGACCAACCTAACTTAAAATTATTCCCTCAACGTCAAAATGTTGAATTTCCTCTTTCAAACGAGTCTTTAAGACGTTTTGAAGTTAAAGGAGCATTTAATCCTGGGGATACTGACCCTGATATGGATCCTGATCTTTTAAATGGGCCTATTTACATTTATGATGAGTATGCTTCTTTTAGGGGGTATCCTGAACCTACCTATCTTCCTTATTACTCTCCATCATCCCCAACTGAAAAAGATTATTCTGTAGGAGAATTTAGAAGATACTTTTGTAAAAAAAGAAATCAAGTTATTTATATTGAGATTAATAAAATCCAATATGATAAATTAATTGCACAAGATCCTCAAATATATTGGCAAATGTATAAACCTTTCTTTTTAAACTGGCAAATTACGGGAAATAAACAACAAGTAGCTCAAACCAATAAAAATATAACTGAGTTAAAATCTAAAAGAGAAAAACTCCCAAAACTTGGAGATTACCTAAAAAATGATTATATTAAGTACTATCAAGAATAGTGCTAAATGTATTGGTTAGTAGAAACGGAAGAACAAATAAGTTATTTAATTAATAGAGGTTTTGAAGAAGCTTATATGGAGGTAATCCCTATATCTCACAACCAACACCCTGCTATTAATGACGTATCTTTAGTGTATTATAGACCTACTAACGATACTAAAGGTTATATGATATGCGTTAACCATAGTGAAGGATTAAGTGTAAATAAAACGCGGATAAACGAATTATTAGAGCAAACAAAAAAGTTATGGACGTTAGATAAAAAAGATACGTTATTCTATTTTCCATTAAAAAGCTTGCTCGACGTTAACCTAATCTCTCCTACGTATATACAAGAACCAACAGCAGCACATTCAATTCTAGAACAGCGTTATAATAATAAACAAGATTTGAACCGCATAGTGCCCATAGTTAAGCATTACGAGCGTAGCGAGACAACATATAACGCCATAAAACATAAGTTTAATGAGGTATTATTACCGCATTTTGAGTTCTATAACAAATGGGCTACATTAGCATTTTTTGGGATAGAGCGTAATGGAATTAAAATAGATAAAGATGAATTCAAAAAACATTTTGACAGGGATCCGCAGGACGAGTTTGTATTTACTTCTTACAATCTTAAAACCCTTACTACAAGGCCTTCCAACAAGTATGATGGTATCAACTACGCGGCTCTCAACAAGGAAAACGGTTGTAGGAAAAGCTTTATTCCTCGTAATGATGTCTTTGTGGAATATGATATTAGCGCCTATCATCCTACTCTTAGCGGGCATCTTATCGACTTTGATTTTGGTGATGATGATATACATAAGACTTTTGCAAGCATGTATGGTGTTGATTACAAAAAGGCTAAGGAATTAACGTTTAAACAACTATACGGAGGAGTTTTTAAGGAATATGAACACCTTGAATACTTTAAAAAAATTAAATTATATATTGATGAGTTATGGGATAACTTTACTGAAAATGGGTGGATAGAATCTCCAATTTCTGGGTATCAGTTCAATGAGGATAAATTAGATAATATGAACCCACAAAAGTTATTTAATTATGTTCTACAAAATTTGGAGACCGCAACAAACATTCGTATATTGATTGAGTTACATAAATTGTTAAGAGGTAAGAAAAGTAAGATAGTATTATATACTTATGATTCGTTCTTATTCGATTTAGATGAAAGTGAAGATTTAATAAAAGAAATTGAACAAGTTTTTAAGAAATATAAAGTTAATGTAAAAAGCAGTTATGGAAGAAATTATGATTTTGGAACCGCCTAGTCATATGTATATGGGATACGATTTTGAAAGATCCCTAAATACAATAGACGTGAATAATAAGTTATTTTGTACATTTGTTAGTGAAGAACTAATAGACGAGCGAGTAAACGAAATTTCTGGATCATATAATATAATGTATAACAAAATGTTTGTTCTTTTTATTAAAAGCACAGGCGAATATGTTGTTACTTATAATGTTGATCAAGGAAATGTAAACGGTATTCCTGAGAATACTATCCTCGTACATAGAAAAAAAGATACCAATACTTTATATACAATCAATGCTCTTAATACATTGATTAAATCTCTTAATAATGGTGTAGTTGATACTAAATTTAGAGTCGACTGGCAACACTACAGAAACTGTATTCTCTTAACCCAGAACAATGAACTAAGACAATTGAATACAAAAGTTCACAATATTATTGATCTTTAGGTTGGTATTTTTAAAAAGTTTTATTATATTTAAATGTTATTATAAATTTGATTAGTTATGGATTTAAACCAAATTAAAAAGCGCCTGGATTCCCTTCAGGCCAAAAGCAACAATCAGGGAAACAACAATGGAAAAAGTTTGTTCTGGAAACCTTCAGTAGGTAAACAAACGGTACGTGTCGTACCTAACAAATTTAACAAAGCAAACCCATTTACCGAAGTATTTTTCTACTACGGTATTGGAAACAAAACGATGATTTCACCTCTAAATTTTGGTGAAAAAGATCCAATTGCTGAGTTCGCAAAACAACTACGTCAAACTAGTGACAAAGATAACTGGCGTTTGGCTAAGAAGCTAGATGCTAAAATGCGTATCTTTGCTCCTGTAGTTGTACGTGGTGAAGAAAGCGAAGGAGTTAAATTGTGGCAGTTTGGTAAAGAAATTTACGAAGCATTCCTACAAATGGCTGCTGATGAGGAAGTAGGTGATTTTACTGATGTAGCTACTGGTCGTGACATTAAATTAAACACAGTAGGACCTGAATCAACAGGTACACCTTACAATCGTACTACAGTATCTCCTTCGATGAAACAATCAGTATTATCTTCAGATGCGGATGCTGTAGAAGCAATGTTGGAAGATCAAAAGAACCCACTTGAAGTATTTAAGCGTTATTCATTTGATGAAATGAAGGAAGCACTTCAAGAGTGGTTAGCTCCTGAAGATGAAGCACAAGAAGGTGACATTATTGATGATGAAAAAGAACCAGTTGCTGTTGCTCCTGAAAAGAATTATACGCTTAAGACTCCCGTTAAAAAGGAATCTAAAGCAGATAAATTCGATGAGTTGTTTGAAGAAGACGATTTACCATTTTAATTAAAAATTAACTTATTATGCCAAGAAAGAAAAAGAGTGAATCTCTGACGGCTGCCGTCTCCGCTGAATTAAGAGCAAATTTTGACTTGAATAAATTCAAGGAGAAGAAAATGCTTAACAATAGTGTTAAGTTTAAGCCGCAACAATGGATTCCCCTTTCACCGGCGTTTCAAGAAGTTACAAGTGTGCCTGGTATTCCTACTGGGCATATTTGTCTACTTCGTGGACATAGTGATACTGGAAAAACTACCGCACTTATTGAAGCAGCAGTTTCTGCCCAAAAAGTAGGTGTCCTACCAGTGTTTATTGTTACTGAGATGAAGTGGAATTGGGAACATGCTAAACAAATGGGTTTAGAGTTTGATGAAATTGTGGATGAAGAAACAGGTGAAATTGTAAACTATGAAGGTAACTTTATTTATGTAGATAGAGAAAACTTACATACAATTGAAGATGTAGCTGGTTTTATCCTTGATTTGATGGATGAACAAAAGAAAGGTAATCTACCTTATGATTTGTTGTTCCTATGGGATTCGATTGGTTCTATTCCTTGTGAAATGTCTGTTAAATCAAACAAAAACAACAACGAGTGGAATGCGGGTGCTATGTCAACTCAATTCTCAAACAATGTTAATCAAAAAGTAGTAATGTCTCGCAAAGAGTCATCACCATATACTAATACATTAGTTTGTGTTAATAAAGTATGGGCAGCAAAACCAGAAATGCCTATGGGTAAACCTAAAATGATGAATAAAGGTGGTTTTGCTATGTGGTATGATGCTACGTTTGTTGTAACATTTGGTAATATTGCTAATGCTGGTACAAATAAAATCAAAGCAATTAAAGATGGTAAACAAGTAGAATTTGCTAAACGTACCAATCTTCAGATTGATAAAAATCACATTAATGGTATTACTACCCGAGGTCGTATTATTATGACGCCTCATGGTTTTATTGAAGACACAGATAAAGCACTTAAAGACTATAAAGGTGCTTACGCTACAGAATGGAGCAAAATGTTAGGTGGAATGGATTTTGATATTTTCGAAGAAGAAAATACAGAAGACACAACTAATGTATTTGCTCACGAACCAGAATAAACATGAAACAGAACGAGTATTTAAAACTCCTCAATAATATTACTGAGGATCAGGAAACCTCCTCCCTAAATGAGCACGATCGTGTTTTATTTATAGATGGTTTAAATTTATTCTTTAGGAATTTTGCTATGATGAATTTTATTAATGAAAATGGAATTCATATTGGCGGGTTAGGAGGTTTTCTTCGTTCTTTAGGGTCATTAATTAATCAAATTCAACCAACAGCAGTTTATGTAGTATTTGATGGAGTAGCTTCTTCCCAAAATCGGAAGAACCTACTCCCCGAATACAAATCAGGTAGACATACTACTAGAATTACTAATTGGGAAATATTTGAGGATGTTGATGACGAACATAATTCTAAAATTGAACAAATAGTTCGTTTAGTTCATTATTTAAAATGTCTTCCTGTAAGAAGTGTTTCTATTGATAAAGCCGAAGCAGATGATATTATAGCTTATTATGCTAAATTATTACCTAAAAAGTTTGATTCACAGGTAATTATAGTATCATCCGATAAAGATTTCCTTCAATTAGTAGATAAGAATGTAACCATTTATCGCCCTATGGAAAAAACATTCTATCAAAGAAAAACCATTGAAGATAAATTTGGTATTTTACCTGAAAACTTTATTTTGTATAAAACACTTTTAGGAGATAACTCAGATAAAATCCCAGGTATAAAAGGATTAGGTGAAAAAGGTATATTTAAAAAGTTTCCTGAACTAAAAGAACGTCCTTTAACTATGGATGATATTTTTGAAATATCTGAAGCCAAACTAAAGGAACACGTTGTCTATGCTAGAATTATTCAGGATTTTGATAGATTAGAAACTAATTATAAATTAATGAACCTATCAAATCCTTTATTAAGTGAAAATGATAAAGAAGTCTTAGAAGCTATTTCAGAACATCCCCACTTAGGTTTGAATCCTGAAGGCTTTTTACGACTTTATAACGAAGATGGGATTGGGAAAATGATACGCAATGTTGATTTTTGGCTCAAGGATATCTTCAAAACATTAAATAGTTTTAATAAATAAGTTACATGACATTAATAAATCTTTCACAATACGGTACTGCTTTTCAAATTAAAGTATTATCTTCATTACTGACTCATAAAGAGTTTTTGGTAAACATTTATGATATTTTAAGTGATGAATATTTTGATAACCAAGCTCATAAATGGGTTATTAAAGAGATAATGAAGAGTTACGAAAAATACCACACAGTACCTTCTATGGATGTTCTTAAAGTAGAACTCCAAAAAATTGATAATGAAGTACTTCAAGTATCAATCAAAGAACAACTTAGAGCCGCTTATAAAGCATCTGATGAGGATTTAGAATATGTACAAGAAGAATTTTCAAATTTCTGTAAAAACCAACAATTAAAAAAGGCGTTGTTAACAAGCGTAGATTTTTTAAATGCTGGGGATTATGATTCAATTCGTCAAATGATTGATAACGCATTAAAAGCGGGTCAAGATAAAAATGTAGGACATGAATATACAAAAGATATCGAAGATCGTTATAGAGAAGATAACAGACATCCTATACCGACTCCCTGGAATGAAATCAATGATTTACTTCAAGGAGGTCTCGGAGGTGGAGATTTTGGCCTTATATTTGGTAATCCAGGAGGTGGTAAGTCTTGGTCGTTAGTAGCATTAGGTGGATTTGCTGTAAAATTAGGTTATAATGTACTTCACTATACTTTAGAATTGGGAGAAAATTATGTTGGAAAACGATATGATGCTTTCTTTACTAATATCTCAGTTAATATTATAGATAAACACAAGTCTAAAGTAGAAGATGCTATTAAGGACCTTCAAGGTGAATTAGTTATTAAAGAATTCCCAACAGGTCAAGCTACTATCCACACAGTAAAATCACATATTCAAAAAGTAACGGATCAAGGTATGAAACCTGATTTAGTAATTATTGATTATGTTGACTTGATGGGTACTAAGAAACGAACTGCTGATAGGAAAGGAGAAATTGATGATATTTATATTAGCACTAAAGGACTTGCCCGAGAACTCAATATTCCTATTTGGAGTGTTTCCCAAGTCAATCGTGCCGGTGCTAAAGACGATATCATTGAAGGTGACAAAGCAGCCGGTTCTTATGATAAGATCATGATTACCGATGTGGCTATGTCTCTCTCAAGAAAACGCAAAGATAAAGTCGATGGTACTGGTAGATTCCATATTATGAAAAATAGATATGGAATGGACGGTATGACATTTGGGGTTAAAGCAGATACTTCAACAGGACATTTTGAAGTTTCGGAGCATATAGAAATAAATGAGGACGATTCAGATACAACTCAAACAGTTACGGATTACGACAGAGATGTCAAAAAAGAATTAAGGAACAAATTTAACGAATTAAAACCATTTGAATTAACTACATATGAGTAAATTAATAGAACCTAGAATCGTCTATAAACCCTTTGAATATCAAGAAGCAGCAGATTACTGGCTAAAACAACAACAAGCCCATTGGCTCCATACAGAAGTCCCAATGATGAGTGATTTAACTGATTGGACTTCAAATTTAAATGAAACCGAAAAAAATATTATTGGGTCTATCCTTAAAGGGTTTGCTCAAACAGAAACAGTAGTAAACGATTATTGGTCAGGGTTGGTAACAAAATGGTTCCGCAAACCAGAAGTTATAATGATGGCTACAACCTTTGGCGCATTTGAAACAATCCACGCTGAAGCTTATTCACTTTTAAATGAAACACTTGGGCTCGACAATTTCGCTGAATTTATGGAAGATGAAGCTACAATGGCTAAAATTGAAAATCTCATGTCTGTTAGGGATAGTTTTAATGGCGAAATGGATCTCCACGAGATTGCTAAATCACTCGCTATATTCTCAGCATTTACCGAGGGAGTTAATTTATTCTCTTCCTTCGCCGTCCTCTTATCTTTCAAAATGCGAAACAAGCTTAAAGGAGTGGGTCAAATTGTTGAATGGAGTATTAGAGACGAATCGCTTCATTCCGAAGCAGGATGCTGGTTATTTAGAACACTTATCAAAGAGAATCCTGAACTCAAAACTCCAGAACTTGAAGCAGCGATAAACGAAGCCGCTTTATTATCTCTACAACTTGAATTAGACTTTATTAAAAAGTGTTATTCATTAGGTGATTTAGAAGGATGTTCACAATACGATTTAGAACACTTTATTAAAAATAGAGTTAACACAAAATTAGGTGACCTTGGATATAATCCAATTGTTACTGATATTGATGGAACAGCAGTAGAAAGAATGAAATGGTTTGATGCCTTATCAGCAGGTAAACAACACACAGACTTTTTTGCTAATAGAGTAACAAATTATAGTAAAGGCCACTTACAGTGGGATGAAAGTATTTTTTAATTATGGATAGTAATTTAATATCAGATTACTCCCAATGGGAGAGAGGTAAAGATTACCCAGAGTTTTTTGATGAAGTAGCATTATCGACTATTTCTAAAGGTTATTTATTGCCTGGGGAAACACCCCGTAAAGCCTATAAACGTGTAGCTAATGCGGTAGCTGAAAGATTAAACAGACCAGACTTAGCTAATAAATTCTTTAAATATATCTGGAATGGATGGATTGGATTGGCTAGCCCTGTTCTCAGTAATACTGGCACCGATCGTGGTTTGCCTATTAGTTGCTTTGGTATTGATACCCCTGATTCTATTAGGGGAATTGGTCTTACAAATGCTGAACTTATGCGACTTACGTCCTATGGCGGAGGAGTTGGTATCTCACTTTCCCGTATTAGGGGTCGTGGTGAACATATCACCGGAAACGGAAAATCAGAAGGAGTAGTACCTTGGGCTAAAATTTATGATTCTACTATTATTGCTACTAATCAAGGTTCAGTACGCAGGGGGGCAGCATCTGTAAACTTAGATATCAACCATAAAGATATTAAAGAATATTTACAGATTCGTAGACCAAAAGGTGACCCTAATAGACAATGTCTAAATCTCCACCAAGCTGTAGTTGTAGATGATGCGTTTATGAAACGATTAAATGATCGTGATAGTGAGGCTATGTCTTTATGGCTTGAAATTTTAAAATCGCGTGTAGAAACGGGTGAACCATATATTATGTTTAAGGATAATGTTAATAAAGATAATCCTTTAGCATATCGTATGAATAACTTAGACGTCTCTATGACTAACATTTGTACTGAAATTACACTTCATACAGATGAGGAACATTCCTTTATCTGTTGTTTATCTTCTCTTAACTTAGCTAAGTATGATGAATGGAAAAATACAGATGTAGTTGAAGTTGCTACTTATTTTTTAGACGGGGTAATGGAAGAATTTATCGTTAAAACTAATGGTAAAGATTCGATGATCCGTTCACATAGATCAGCTAAGAAAGGTAGAGCATTAGGTTTAGGTGTAATGGGATGGCATACATTTTTACAACAGAAAGGATTACCATTTAACTCTATTGCTTCAACAGCTTGGACTCACACTATTTTTAGTGATATTAGAGCAAAAGCTGAGGCAGCTTCTCGTCAAATGGCAGTTGAATACGGAGAACCACTATGGTGTAAAGGAACAGGTATGAGAAATACTCACGTACTAGCCATCGCCCCTACAGTATCTAATTCTCGTATTAATAGTTGTTCAGCAGGTATTGAACCTCAACCAGCAAATGTTTATGTGTTTAATGGTGCTAAAGGAACATTTATTGTTAAAAATCCAGAATTAGAAAAATTATTAAAAGAAAAAGGACATAATAATTCTAAAATATGGGATAAAATCATGGCTGATAATGGTTCAGTTCAAGGATTATCCCATGAAATTCTAACTGAAGATGAAAAGGAAATTTTCTTAACATTCCCAGAAATTAACCAATTGGGTCTTATCCAACAAGCCGCTGTTAGACAAAAATATATTGATCAAACTCAATCATTAAATGTATCATTTGATCCAACAGATTCACCAAGATGGATAAATCAGGTTCATATGGAAGCTTGGAAATTAGGAATTAAAACATTATATTATTTAAGAACCGATAGTGTAATTAAAGGAGATTTAGGTTCAAGAACTGTAGATTGTATAAGTTGTGATGGATAAAAAAATAAAAACAATAGGTACTTTAATGACATTAGATCATTTTGTTTATGTAAAAGAAAATGCTTTTGATAGTAAATTTTGTCAAGATATACTTGATATTTTTGAAGAATTAAAAAATAAAGGTAAAGGATATGTAGGTCAAGCATCAACAGGACAAAATCAAGAAATAAAAAATTCTTATGATATGTCTATGTTTACAGAACCTGAATTTGCTTCGTTTGTAAATCCAATTATTACTACTTTTAATCATCATTTAACTGAAGAATATTTAGGTAATTTACCCAAAGAAGATGAATATCCTCGATATAGTTTATTTTCAGGAGAAACTCATTATCCTGCCCTTCAAATACAAAAATACAATAAAAATCAAGGACATTTTAAGGAATGGCATGTTGAAACTTTTCCTAAAGAATTAAGTAGTAGAATGTTTGTTTTTATTCTTTACTTAAATGATGTTGAAGAAGGAGGAGAAACAGAATTATTATATAGTGGGTGGAAAATCAAACCTAAACAAGGAACCCTATTAATCCATCCTACAGGATTTCCTTTTGTTCACCGAGGAAATGTTCCTGTAAGTAATGATAAATACATATTAACTACTTGGTTGACTCAGTTGTAAAATTAAATTTTTAAGCTTTTTTATATGTATAACCACATTAAAAATAAATAATTATGAAAAATGTATTAAACTTTATTAAGAAAATCTTTATGATTGTTAAAGATTGGATCGTAGCAAACGGAGTAGAAGGAGTTTTAGGA